>Ga0164290_1000142_pt1 | contig 270835 bp, 228 predicted proteins | sample Micstemetagenome_FD_108782 | JGI IMG/M metagenome (GOLD analysis project Ga0164290, IMG submission 108782) | Contaminated culture microbial community from soil near Moab, Utah, USA - Microcoleus steenstrupii SON62 (Illumina Assembly) | ecosystem: Environmental > Terrestrial > Soil > Soil crust... | reverse complement strand
TCGCGATAGCTGCGCTTCCGCGCGCCGAAGATGATGCAGTGGCTCGGGCAGTTCATCGGCTTCAGCGCGAACGCGTCTTCCTGGAGCTGCTTCGTCGGCGCGGGTCCGGCCTCCTCGAGGAGGTCCTCGGTCCAGAGCCGGTACATGTTCTCGTTGTAGTTCCCGAGGTGACCGCTCGTGCGGAACAGCTTCGGGTCGAACGCCTGCGGCGTGATCACTTCCTCGTACTCGTGCTCGTGATAGAGCCCGCGCACGTAGTCGACGAGCGCGTTGTAGACGTGCGCGCCGCGCGGCAGGAAGAACGGCATCGCCGGCGCGACCTGATCGAACAGGAAGAGATCGAGCTCCTTGCCGAGCTTGCGGTGGTCGCGCGCCTTCGCTTCTTCGATGAGCTTGAGGTGCTCTTCGAGCGCCTCCTTCGACGAGAACGCCGTACCGTAGATGCGCTGGAGCATCGGGTTGCGCTCGTCGCCGCGCCAGTACGCGCCGGCGACGCTGGTGAGCTTCACCGCGCGGAGCCACCCGGTGCTCGGAACGTGCGGGCCCTCGCAGACGTCGACCCACTCGTCTTTGCCGGGCTGCCCGTGCTTGTAGAGGCTGATCTCCTCGCCCTCCGGGATGGCGCGGATGATCTCGACCTTGAAGCTTTCGCCCATCTGCTCGAAGAGCGAGAGCGCCTGCTCACGCGTGACGACCTCGCGACGGAACGGCGTGTCCGCCTCCACGAGCTCACCGATCGTCTTTTCGATCTTGGTGAGGTCCTCCTCGGTGAAGCCCCCGCCCGGCTTGTCGAAGTCGTAGTAGAAGCCGTCCTCGATCGCGGGTCCGATCGTGACCTTCGTGCCGGGGAACAGCTTCTGCACGGCGTCGGCCATCACGTGCGCGGTCGAGTGGCGGATGACGTGGAGCCCGTCCTTGTCCGTCGCGCGCACGACCTCGAACGTCGTGCCGGGGTCGACCGGCGAGTGGAGGTCGACGAGGTGCCCGTCGACCTTGATGGCGACGACGTCCTTGTCGAGCTGGCCCTTCTGTTTCACGAGCTCGCGTGCGGGAATGCGTTCGGACATGGCGTGAGGCGCTTAGGGGTAGCACACCGCCGACCCCGACCGGGCCCGGGATCGTGCGAGTGCCCGCACGCGGCGCTGCGTTCGTCAGGCGCGCCGCGAAGCGGAAGCGCGGCTCAGTCTTGGCAGACGCCGAGCTTCTCGCCGTTGATCACGGGAGCGTCGGCGCCGAACACGTCACGGCACTTCAGGTTCGGCGGCGACGTCGGGCAGTCACCCGCGACGCCGATTCGGCACCAGCGCTGGCACTCGAAGCCGATCTGGCTCGACGGGTGATCGATGCACACGAAGCCGGGCTGGCAGTCGCTGTCGCCGCGGCACACGCCGTTGTACGCGGGAGTGACGCCGCCTTTGTTGCAGTCGCTGACCTTGTTCGGCGCGTAATAGGAGGCAAACCAGTGGCACGCGTTCGTTCCGCACACCGCCTGCGGCTGGCGCGGGTCGCACGTGATCGTGCATACGGCTTTGTTCGTGATCGGCTTGTCGTCGTCGCCGAGCACCTCGACGCAGAGATCCGTCCCCGCGACGCCGCACTTCGTGCGGGGCGTCTTGCAGTAGGGACGGCACGCGCCGAACTCGCACGTGAGGCCCGCGAGGCAGTCACCGGTCTGCGTGCACGGGCGTCCTAGCGTTGCGCCGCCGCCGGTCACGCACGACGTCGCGCCGCTCGTCACATTCGTCACGTCGCACGTCTCGTTCGCTCCGCAGCCGCACTGCGGGTCGAGCCCGCAGCGGTTGTTCGGCGCGACGGTCGCGCATGCCGGGGCAGAGTCGGGGACGCTCGCGTCGGCTTCCTTCACGACCGTACCGCTCGACCCACTCGAGCCGCCGTTCGTCGGAGGCCTTCGCTCGGAAGGCTGCCCCTGGGAGAGGTCGTCCGGGATGCTCGGCGCCGTCGAGGAGCACGCGCCGAGGAGGCCGACGAGCCCGCTCGCGAACGCCGCGGCTGCCGTCGCCGTCGCGCGGCGCACACGGCCGGCGTGCCCCTGCGATGGCTCCGAGCGCGAACGGAATCTCACACGAGGAAGGTAGCATCCACGTGCGGCGCGCCAGATGAAATCTGCAAGGATTCCCGAGTCCTACATGGACCAAGCCCGATCCATCCCGCGCGATTCCGAGCACTTCGGCGCGGTCACCGTCCGCCGTCGGCGGACGCGTCGTCCGGCGGAGACGCATCGGAGGCGCTCGCTGGCGTGGGGGAGCACGCGCCCACGCAACCGGCCGCCGCCGCGCACTGCTGGATGCGAAAGGCGAGACACTCCGGGCTCTTCGTCCTCTCTTCGCGGCGCCGCTGCGTGTGCTCGGAGAACTCGGCGATGCACGCGAACACGCAATCGCGTCCCGCATCGACCGGCGGCACCTCGTCGACGCACGGGTCGCCCGGCGCGGCTCCGGCGCGCTCGAAGAGGCGGTCCGCGCAGCGGGTCTCGATGCACTCGAACATGAGCTTGCACGTGCGGTTGCCGTAGCACTCGTTCATGCGCTCGCAGCACGCGCCGGTCACGCACTTGTCGCACGCGGCGTTGACCACGAGCTGCGCGGCGCGATCGACTTGGCAGACGGGCAGCAGACACTCCGTCCCGCAGCGCGTGCGCATCGTGTCGTAGGCGCGCGCGGCGTTCGTCGCCGGCACGACGCCGGCGTCCTCGAGGCACGCCTCTTCGTCGCGCGCGGCGAGCGGCCCGGCGCGCAGGATGCATTCGTGAGCGCTGCGCACGGCGGCGGTGCAGCCGTTCTCGTCTTCGCAGCGCCCGACGTCGTCGCAGGAGCTACTGAGCTCGAGACAATCCGTGCACGTCGCGGCTTCAGGGTCGGTGCGCGCGTTCATGAGCGACGCGCGGCACGTGCCCGCCGGGAACTCGAACTTCCCGCAGGCGACGACGACGAGCACGGCGACGCCGGCGAGAGCGAGGAGGCGCGGCGGGTGCGACGAAGGCATGCTCAGAAGCGCCCCTCGAGGCCGGCGCGGCCGAACCCGACGAACGGCGTGACGCCGCTCACGACCTTCTCGTTGATCGGCCGTGAGATGCTGATGACGCCGAGCGCGGCGAACGCCACGGTGGCGACTCCGCCGACGGCAGTGACGACCGCCCACGTGCCCGTCTCGGTGAGATCGGTGTCGCGGACTTTCTGCGAGCAGTAGTCGACCCCGCAGCGGTCCTTCGTGCGATCGGCGGCGTTCACGAGGAGCACGCCTCCGACGATCGTCAGCGTGAGCGCGACGGCAGAGGCGCCGAAGCCGACGAAGACGAGCGGATTCGTCTGACGCAGGTACACGACCTGGCCGCCCGATCCGGCGGCCGGCTTCGGTTGCGGCGCGATCCACTGCGGCGCGAGCTCGACGTCCTTCGTCTCTCCTTCGGCGACGTCGACCGTCACGCGCTGCTCGGGCCCGTCACCCGCCTTTGCCACGATGACGTGCTTGCCGGGATCGACGGCTCGCGGCGTCAGCGACGAGGTGACGGTGACGGGATCGTCGTCGACGCGGACGGATGCAGTCGCGTCCGGCGGCAGCGTCACGCGCAGTCGAAGCGTCGGGATGCGGGGCTCGAGATCCGCCGCGAGGCGCGCCGCCTCTTCGCGGGCGACGGCGGAGCGTGGCGACTCCTCGAGCGCCGGAGGCATGCGTCCGATTTTCTTGAAGAGCTCGTGCGCCTGGAGCACGCGCCCGAGCAGCATGTGCGTCTTTCCCAGCTCGAACGCGGTGATCGGCGTCGGCACGAGATCGTACGCGGTGGTGAGCCGCCCGAGCGCGCCGCGGAGGTCACCCTGCTCGCGCAACGTGAGGCCTTCGCGCAGGGCGAGCCGCGCCGTCGCGAGGTCTCCTGCGCTCGGCTCGGGGCGCGCGCTCGGGGGGCTCGGCGCGTTCGCGGCGGGGGCGGCCGGCGTTTCCGGCGCGGCCGCGGCGCGGCGCGGGGCGAGCAACGACGCGGCGAGCGCGAGCGCCAGCGTGCGACTGCCGAAGGAGGCCCATGGCCGGTGGGCGCGTTCAGTAGACATCGACGTCGGTGGCGGCGGGGCGCGTGTGACCCGACGACGTGGCCGGTCTCGCGCTCGATGCCGCGCTCGCGCCGGGCCCTGACGACGCTGCCGCAACGGGCGGACGCGACGTGGGCGTGGGTCGCCCCGTCTTCGCACCGGTCGTCGCCGGGCTCGGCGCGCTCGGCGCGCTCGCCACGACGGGACGAACGATGCCGGCGTCGGCCGAGGAGGCGACGGAAGGCTCGGCCGCATTCGACGCACGCGGCGCAGGAAGCTCCGTCGCGCTGGGCGGCGCGCTCGCGGGCGACATTGCCAGCGCGGAGCTCGGCATGTGCCCGGCGCTCGCGACGCTCGCCGCGCTTGCGACGCCCGTCGCGGCGCCGTCCTTGCCGCGTCCGCCGATGGCGATGCCCGCAACGAGCGCGCCGGCCAACGCCGCGAAGCCCACCGCGACGGTCGCTCGCGGCAGCCCGCGACCACCGCCCGCCTTCGCCCCGCGCTCTCCGCCTGCGCGTGCGACGCGCCCGGGCTCGCTCCGTGCGAGCGCGGATCGCTCGGTCACGCTGTCCTGATCGAGCGTCGACGCGAGCACGAACGACGGCCGCGAGCGCGCGTCGTCGTCGATCGAGACGCGGTCGGCGTCGGCGCCGGAGTCGCGCGTCCGTCGTCCGGAGTCCGCAGGCCCCGAGCTCGCGGTCGGCAGCGACACGACGCCCTCGAACGCCGCGCGAAGACCGTCGGCCATCTCACGCGCGCTCGCGAAGCGCTCCTTCGGGTCGCGCGCGCACGCGCGGGCGAACCAAGCGTCGACCGAGGGAGGTAGGGACGGCTGAATCGCCGAGGGCACGGGCGTCGGTCCCGTTGCGATCTTCACGGCGAGAGCCCCGAACGAGGGTCCGTCGTACGGCCGTTTCCCGGTCAGCGCCTCGAATGCGACGATGCCGAGCGACCACAGGTCCGAGCGGAGATCGACCTCCTTCTGCGCGGTGACCTGCTCGGGGCTCATGTAGAACGGCGTCCCGACGACCTGGCCGGTCTTCGTCTCGCCGTCGAGCGTCGTCTCCTCGGCCGTCCTCGTCTTCGCGATGCCGAAGTCGAGGAGCTTCACGAAGAGCTCGTCGTCACCGTCGCTCCGGCACAGGAAGATGTTGTCTGGTTTGATGTCGCGGTGGAGCAAGCCCGCGACGTGCGCCTTGCCGAGCGCCTTCGCCACCTGCGTGACGATGGTCACCACCGTCGCCGGATCGAGCGCGCCGCGCTGCACGAGCTCCGCGGCGAGATCGCGTCCCTCGAGGTGCTCCATCACGATGAACGGCAGGCCCTCCGCGGTCACGCCGTGATCGAACATCTGCACGACGTGCGGGCTCTTCACCGCCGCCGCCGCGGCCGCTTCGCGCGAGAACCGGGCGCGCGCCGAGGTGCTCGCGTCGAGCTCGCCGAGCATGAACTTGACGACCACGCGCGTTCGCAGCGCGACGTGGTCGGCGAGCCACACGGCTCCCATGCCGCCGGCGCCGAGCGGAGACACGAGCTTCACGCTGGGCGTGACCTCCATGCCCGCGCGCAGCATCGAGCGTACGCCGTCGCGCGCTGCGTCTCCCTCCGTCGCCACGGGCGCATGATAGCCGATCCCGCCGCCCCCCGAGCCGCTGCGACTCCGTGGCCCCTGCTCAGCGTCGGCGCGAGCGTTGTATGCTCGCGGGCGGCATGGGTCCCGTGCGTGTGATCACGTACAACGTTCGCTACTTCGGACACGGCACCCGCGGGCTCGCGAGCACGGCGAAGGCCATGGAGCGAATCGCGGACGCGCTCGCGAATCTCACGCCGCGCGCCGACGTCATCTGCCTCCAAGAGGTGGAGACCGCCTCGTTCCGTTCGACCGTCGCGCACCGGGCGATGGGCGCGGAGACGCAGCTCGAACGCTTCATGGGGATGCTCCACACGTCGCTCGTGCGGGCCGGTCGGCGCGACGGTTACGAGGCGTACTACTTCCCCGCGCACGCCTATCGCTTCAGCGTGATGCCCATCTACACGACGGGGCTCGCGGTGATCTGCCACCGAGACTTCCAGGTCTCGCATCACAACGCCGGCCAGCCGCACGACATCACGTACCGGCGCATCCACCCGGTCAAGAAGCTGAAGCAGACGCGCATCTGCGCGCACCTCCGCGTCGTGCACAAGAGCGGCGTCGACCTCGACGTGTTCAACACGCACCTCAGTCTGCCGACGACGTTCTCGCGCGAGTTCTGGTTCGAGCCGCGCCGCATGGGCTGGGGTCCGAACCAGGTCGAAGAAGCGAAGAACCTCGCCAAGTTCGTGGCGCAGGAGCGCAGGAGCGAGCGCTGGATCGTCGTTGGAGACTTCAACGCGCTGCCCGGTTCGCCGGTGTACCGGACGCTCGTCGAAAGCGGGTTCGCGGACAGCTTCGGGGCGCACAATGGGATGGACGAAGAGGAGCTCGTGGCGTGGCCCACCGCCGGCTTCATGAACCTTCGCATGCACCTCGATCACGTGTTCAGCGGGCCCGGCCTGTCATGGCTCGACTTCGAGGGGACGCACCGCTTCGGTCAACGAGGCGGTCTCTTCCGCGGCCTCTCCGATCACGTCCCCATCGTGGGCACGTTCACGTTCGCGTAGGCTCGGCCTCATGACCGAAAAGATCGCCGCGATCACCGGCGGGGCCGGTGCGCTCGGGAGCATCGTCGCCACCCGCCTCGTGCGTGACGGGTACCGCGTGGCGCTGCTCGACATCGACCGATCCCGCGCGCGCGCCGAGGAGCTCGCTCGCTCGCTCGGACGCGGACGCGCCGTGGTGTGCGCCGGCGACTTCGGCAAGGCGGACACTTGGGCGGCGGCGCTCGGCACCATCCGCGAAGCATTCGGTGCTGCGCCTACGCACGCCGCGCTCGTCGCGGGCGGCTGGGACGGCGGGGTCGCGCTGCACGCGGCGAAAGACGACGCCGCGTACGAGCGGATGATGGCGTTCAACGTCGACACGGTCTATCGCGCGTTCCGTGCGCTCCTCCCGGCGATGGTCGAGGCGCAGCACGGGAGCATCGTCGTGGTCGGGTCGCGTGCGGTCGAACGGCCGTGGACGAGCGCCGGCGCTGCCGCATACGCCGCGAGCAAAGCGGCGGTCGTGACGATGGCGCAAGCGACGGCCGAGGAGGTCCTCGCGACCGGCGTGCGCATCAACGCCGTGCTCCCGAGCACGATGGACACGCCGGCGAACCGCGCGGCGATGCCGGAGGTCGATCCCGCGAAGTGGGTCAGCCTCGAATCGGCGGCGGGCGTGATCGCCTTCCTCCTCTCCGAAGAAGCGCGCGACGTCACCGGAGCCGCGCTGCCAGTGTACGGACGCGTCTGAGCGGTCAGGCAGCCTGCACGAAGCGATCGCGACCGGCGCGCTTCGCGTCGTACAGCGCCCGATCGACGCGCTCGACGAGCTGCGCTTCGTCTTCTCCAGGGAGCAGCTCGCCGACGCCGACCGACACGTTCACGGCGAGCAGTCGTCCGGAGTGCTCGATGCGTAGCGCCCGGACGGCGTTCATCAGCCGGTCGACGAGCCGCACCGTGTCTGCGAGCGGAGTGTCGGCGAGAAGAATCGCGAACTCCTCGCCGCCGTACCGCGCGACGACGTCGCCGCGCCGCGGGAAGGAGCGGGCGAGGCAGTCGGCCACCTTCTGGATGACGCGGTCGCCGACGGGGTGCCCGTAGCGGTCGTTCACCGCCTTGAAGTGATCGATGTCGACGAGCACGAGCGACACCCGCTGGCCGATGACCGGCGCGAACGCCGTCGCGCGAGACAGCGCGGCGTCGAACGCACCACGATTCTGCAGCTTCGTCAGTGGGTCGATGGCGCCTTCGGTCTTCGCGACGTCGAGGTCACGCCGCACGCGCGCGAGCTGCTCCTCGAGGCCGCGCGCGCGTTCGTCCGCGCGGCGCCGCTGCTCTTCGAGCGCGCTCGTCACCGCCTCTGCCATCGCGAGGGAGCGCGCCTTCAGCTCTTCGAGCGAGCTCGTCTCGATCGAGGCCTTCACGTGGTCGACGTGCGCGGCGAGCGTGGCCGCCGTGCGCCGCTCGTCCACGGTCACGCGCCCCAGACACCGCACGAGGTCGACGAGCGCGCCGCGCATCTCGGTCGCGCTGCGAACGACGTGGTTCTTCTCGCGCTCGCGATGCGCGGTGACCCGCTTCACGACCTCGCGCCACCGCCGGTGCGCCGGTGCCCCGTCGATCGCGCCGGCATCTTCCTCGAGCGGAGCGAGGACGAGCAGATGACGCGCGAGGTGGTCGAAGCGCTCACGCACGGTCGCCGCCGGCTCGTCGGCCACGTCGAAGGCGTGCGCGCCGAGGGACCGCAAGATCGAAGCGGCCGCTTCGACCGCCGCATCGCCGTCCGCGGAGATCAGCATCGTGGTGGGGGGCGCGGCGGGAGCCGGCGCAGTCACGGCAGGCGGCGCGAGCGTCGGCGCCTCCGGCGAAGACGCCCTCTTCGACCAGAACATCGAGAACCTCGAGCGAGCGCGCGCGATGCGCCCTCTGCTCTTCGTGAACGGCGCGGCGGGCCGCTCCTTTAGACCGGCCGTGTCGCTAGTCGTGCGCGCTCGCGCGTCCACCGTCCGAGGTGGCTCGGGCGGCGACCCACTCCACCGCATCGAGGAGCCGGCGGTGGGCAGCGGACGTCGTGACGAGCGCCATGTGCCCCGGTGCCGGTCCGCCGTCGTCGCCGCGCGTCACCCGGATCATCTCCTTCGGACCTCGGCACGGCCGGACGAAGAGCTCCGCGTTCTCCGGCGTGCACACGAGCCGGTCGCCGACGCTCGCGACGGAGCAGATCGGCACCGTGACGTGCGTGAGGGCGACGCGGTAGTCGTCACGATGATCCGCGCTCCGCCACTCGTCGTCGAGCGGCACGCGAACGATGTCTGCGATGCAGCGGCGAGAAGCGTCGTCGCTTCCCACGCGAAGACGGCGCGCGGGCACGGCCCCGAGTCGATCGGCGGTCTTCCGCATCGTGCGGGCGAGCGCGACCTTAGCAGCCCAACGCACGCGCGATCGCTCGACCTCGCGGAGCCACGGGCTCGCGGCAACGGCCACGATGCCGTCCGCGCCGAGCTGGCCCGTCCCCTGCGCCGCGAGCGCCGTGTGCCCACCGAGCGAATGGCCGAGGACGAGCACGGGCGCGTCCTCCGCCCGCGCGCGCGCGCAGCCGACGACTGCCGGCAGGTCGAAGCGCACGAGATCGTCGTAACCCCACTCGCGCGCGCTTCGCGGAAGCGTGCTCTCGCCGTGACCACGGAAGTCGAACGCGATGGCCCGAAAGCCCGCGAGAGCGACCGCGTGAGCGAGACCCGGGCGCTCGCGCCGACCGAACTCCGACGCGCGTGCGAAGAGCGCATGCGCGAGCACGCAGGTGCCGCGGAGGCGCGCCGTGTCCGGCGGCTCGACGACGAACGCACGCAGCGCGACGCCATCCTTCGTGCGGATCTCGAGCTCCTCGTAGGAGCTGCGCGGCGTGTGCACCTGACGCGGCGGAACGCTGCGTGGAGACCGACCCGGCTTCGCTCGCCGCGTCGCACGTTGCTCGGTCAAGCGCTCGCCTCGAGCAGTGCCTCGCGCAGATCGTCGCTCGATTCGGGAGAGGCGACTTTCGCCGCCACGCGCGCGCGCTCCGCGATCTCGAGCACGCCCTCGCGCGTCCGCGCGACGACGCCGAGCGCGTCGCGAATCCGCTTCGCCGTCGACTTGTTCGTACCGTGGCCTTCGTGCGGGAACAGCGCCTCACACAGCCCGTGGAAGAGACGGTTGACCGGCGGATCCTCCGGCCACGCCGGGAAGTCCTCGCGCATGGCCTTGTGGATCTCCATCTGCTTGCGGAATCCGATCGCGAGGATGTCGCGCGGGTCGACGCCGATCGCGAGGAGGTCGGGCTCCATGGCCTTCAGCGAGAAGACCGAAGAGGCGAGCAGGTCGAGCTGGAAGAGCGCGAGACCGATCCGCTCGGGGATCGACATCTTCGCGACGAGCGCCGGCACGAGCTGCGTGCCGAGGCCGACGTGCCGCGCCTCGTCGCGCTCGTAGTACACGAGGAGCTCGGCGAGCACCGGCTCGACGCGTAGCTCGCGCACGTGCTGGAAGAGCGTCAGCGCAATCGTCTCGATCGTGAGCTGCATGCCGAGCAGCTTCTTCGTGAGGTCGGTCGTGCCGAGCGTCATGTGCACGACGCGCCGCGACCAGAAGTCCATCGGCGGAGGCTCGTGTCCGAGCGCCTCGAGGTAGTCGTGCATGACGTAGAAGTGGCGCGCTTCGTCGTGCACCTGGCTCGATGCGGCAAGCTTGGGCTCGAGCTCCACGAGCTCGTCGGCGAGCTGCGCGCTGATCTTCCACGCCGCGAGCTCGCCCCACATGATGATGGAGAAGATGCGCGACAGCGCGCGTCGTTCGCGCTCGCCGACCTTCGGCTCACCGTGCTTCGCGACGAGATCGGCGAGGACTTTTCGGCCGTCCCAGATGCGTCCCTGGCCTACGTGGTAGATGCTCTCGAGGCGCCGCGCGCGGCGTGCCTCGCGGCCAGTGAGGTCCCGATCGAACATGTCGAAAGGGAGCTCGTCACGCTGTCGTCCACGAAAACGTTGCCAGAGGCCCATTGTCACAGGAGCCTAGCGAGGCGATCACTCCAGCGGAAGGATCCAAGCCTCACTTCCCACGTCGAGGCCGAGAGCGTGCGCCGCGTGTGCGCCGAGCGCGCACGAGTCACCCGGTCGTTCCTCGAAGGCGGCAAGCATCGCGCGGAAGTAAGGAGGGCCGGGCGGCTCCGTTGCGACGACGGCGCGCTTACGCTTCTCGGGCGGCAGCGCCGCGGCGTCTTCCTCGCGGATGAGCTCCACCACCTTGAGGTGCCGCGTGTGCACCACCAGCGTCACTTCGTCGGTCAGTGCGGTGAAGTGCGGGCCGCCGTCGAACGGGTCGACGCGCTCGGCGTAGCGGAACCCGATCCGCCGAAGGAGCTTCTCGACGCCGCGGGTCTGCGCGCCGACCTTGCCGATGACGTCCTGCGCCTGCTTCGGAAGGAGCGATGCGTAGATGGTCCCTTCCGGAAAAAGCCCGCGGATGAACTCCTTGTTCTTGCGTGAGAGCTTGTCGGCTTCCGCGTACGTCATGTCCGTGAAGTGCCGGCCCAGCGCGTCCCAGAGATGCGAGGTGCCGTCCTTCTCGAGCGGCGGCAGGAGCTCGGCGAGCACCTCGTCGCGGAACCACTCGCGGTGCATCTTGATGAACAAGAAGCGCACGTACGAGAGGAAGGTGCCGAGCCGCTCGGGCACCCGCCGGTACGTCGGGTCGAGGACGAGGCCGCCGATCTCGGTAGGCCCGTTGTACGAGTAGCCGATCTTCAGGATCGTGTGCTCGAAGTGCTTGTCGAGCGTCTGCGAGTAGCGCTCTTCCTGGATGACGTCGAGATAGATGTATGGCGCATCTTTTCGACCGAGCTGACCGAACACCATCGACGTGCCGATGATTTGGTCACGCATGCGGTCGACCAGGACGAACACGTACTGGCGTCGCTTCGGGTCCTTGATGGCCTGCGTGAACGACTTCTGCGAGAGCTCGAGGATCTGCTGAACGCCCTCCTCCTCGTGCGGGAGGTTCACGGTGTTGAGGTGCCGCGCGATCGCGAGGATCTGCGCTTCGTCTTCGAGCGTCGACCCGCGGATTTCGTAGAGCGGCCCTTCGATGGCGCGTGCAGCGGTCTCCATGCGGGGCGACCGCGTTGTACCACGGACCTCCGGCACGAAGACACGAACCCACACGCCGGTGTACCCTCGCCTCGTGCGAAGGCTCCTCGTTTTCTCGCTGCTGCTCCTCCTCGCGGTCCTCCCCGGCTGCTCGAAGGCAGGGTGCGGCAAAGGGGCTTCCGGCCGGACCGAGGTGAGCGTCTCGGTCTTCCCGATCTACGACCTCGTCCGGCGCATCGCCGGCCCCGATGCCGACGTGACGCTCCTCCTGCCGCCCGGTCGCAACGAGCACTCGTTCGACCCGACGCCGAAGGACATCGAGACCGCCGCGCGCGCGAAGGTCGGCGTCATGGTCGGCCTCGGCCTCGATCCGTGGATGGAGAAGCTGATGAGGGACGCGGCGCCGAATGCGCGGCTCCTCAGAGTCGGCGATCGCGTCCCGACGCTGACCATCAAAGACGACGCGATCGGCGACGAAGAGGCGGACAAGGCAAAGGGCGGCCACGACGACCACGCCGGCCACGAGGAGCACGAGAAGGGCGCGACCGATCCGCACGTGTGGCTCGATCCGGAGCGCGCGCGGCTCATCGTGCGCGCGGTCGCCGAGGAGCTCGGCAAGGCCGACAGCGCGCACGCGCTCGCGTATCGTCAGCGCGCGACGGAGATCGACCAGTCGCTCGAGGCGCTCGACAAGGAGCTCGAGGGCCGCGCCAAGGCGCTGAAGACGCGCGGCTTCGTCACGTTCCACGGCTCGTTCCAGTACTTCGCAGACCGCTACAAGCTCGAGATCCTCGGGGTCATCGAGCCGTACCCGGGCTCGCAGCCGAGCGGCGACTACGTCTCCAAGGTGCTCGGCGTCATCCGAGAGAAGAAGGTGCCGGCGCTCTTCAGTGAGCCGCAGCTCGACCCGCGGCCGGCGAAGGTGCTTGCCGACGAAGCGAAGATCCCGCTCGGCGTGCTCGACCCCGTCGGCGGCGGTCCGGAGACGGACACGTACGAGAAGATGCTGCGCTTCGACATGGCGCAGCTCGAGAAGCACCTGAAATGAACGAAGGCTCTCCGGCGCCCTTCTACGGCACGCTGCCCGCCGAGGGCGCGCCGCGGGTGCTCGAGGTGTCCGGCGTGTCGAAGCGCTTCGGCGACAAGGTCGTGCTCGACGACGTGACGTTCCATGTCCCCGTGGGCGAGTTCCTCTGCCTGTGCGGCCCGAACGGCGCGGGCAAGAGCACGCTCCTCAAGATGGTGCTCGGCTTGCTCGCGCCCGACCGCGGAACGATCCGCATCGCGGGTCTCGGCCCACGCGAAGGCCGCGCGAAGATCGGCTACGTCCCGCAGCGGAAAGCGTTCGACCGCGACTTCCCGGCGACGCCGCTCGAGGTCATCGTCGCGAACATGCGCGGCCGGTGGCCGCTCCGCATCACGGCCGAAGAGCGCGACGTCGCGACGGCGATGCTCGCGAAGACCGGCGCGTCGGGTCTCGCGCACGCCCAGATGCGGGAGCTCTCGGGAGGCGAGACGCAGCGCGTGTTCCTCGCGCGCGCGCTCGCGACCAAGCCCGAGCTCCTCGTTTTGGACGAGCCGACCGCCGGCGTGGACGTGGGCGGACGCGCCGCGATCATCGATCTGATGGCGGAGATAAGCGCGAGCGACTCGATCGCGGCGGTGCTCGTCACGCACAACCTCCAAGCGATTGCCCGGTGCGCCGAGCGCGTCGTGTACCTGGAACGATCCGTGCGGGCTTGGGGGCTCTGGACCGAGCTCAGCGCCGATCGCGAGCTCCGCGCGATCCAAATCACCGCAGGCGACCACCGCGCGAGCGTGATGGACGGCGACTGAGGGCGAGCGCACGCGCCTCGCAGGCCGCGCGCCGTCGTGCTTCGCCACGTGCGACACCGCCGCACCTCATCGCGGTCGAGCCTTGAAAAGACCGGGTCCCGTCGATGGAAGGGGTCCCCTCCCGATGCTAGCCTGCACCTAGCTGGACGAGGCGCGGTCGAGGCCGCATCTTTGCTTCGTCCGTCTCGCTCTCCCGTCCGCCCGCTCTCGTCCGTCTGCCCGCTCTCGTCCGCCTCGCTCCCAGCACCACCACCCCTGATGTCGCGCGCCCCCGAGACCCCGCTCATCCTCTGGATCTGCGCGGCCGTGTGCGCGCACTTCCTGATGGGCGGCGGCACGGAGAAGGTCTCCGAGCAGCTCCGGAGCTACAGCGCGGACAAGCAGTTCCTCTCGCAGCTCGGGACGAAGGCGCGCGAGCGCGCGCGCGCGACGGAGCAGACGCTCGACATCGCGATCGTCGACGAGGGCAAGCCGCAGGAAGAGGAGCCGAAGGAGGCCGAGCCGGAGAAGCCGAAGCCGGTCGCCGAGAAGAAGCCGGAGCCGCCGAAGAAGCCGGAAGACCAGGCGAAGAAGCCGGAAGATCAGCCGAAGCCGCCCGAGGAGCAGAAGAAGGACGTGAAGGTCGTCGTCAAAGACGAGGACCCGCTGAAGAAGCTCGACGAGCAGCCGCTGAAGGCCGACAAGCGCATCGCCGTGCGCCAGCACGTGAAGCCGAAGCAGGACGACAATCCGAACGCGCGCTTCATCGGCGACGAGGCGAACAAGGTCGACGAAGAGACCGCGGCGACGCAGACCGCGCACGACGAAGACGATCCGAACCCCACGCCCGGCGCGAACAAGACGCAGGGGCCGCGCGACAAAGTCGGCGACAGCGAGCGCACGAAGATCGCCGACAGCGACGAGCACAAGGGCGACAAGGACAAGGCGCCGGGCGAGAAGGGCACCGAGTTCGACGTCCAGAAGGACAACAAGCCGATCGAGAAGCCGCAGGCGACGGCCGCGATCCAGGCCCCGTCCGCTCCCGAAGCCCCGCGCACGGGCGGCGACGGGCGCGCGCCTTCGCAGGTCTCCGAAAGAGAGACGCCGCAGCTCGCCCCGGGCGCAGCGCCGGCGCCTTCGAACGAGATCGTCCAGTCCGATCGCGGCGCGGCGCAGTGGTTCACGCCCGTGCGTCCGGGCGCGCAGGCGGCGAACGATCCGGTCGCGGGCACGACGAATCAGAACAAGCCGGTCGCGCCGAATCAGCCGAGCAAGACGAAGTGGCTCGGCCTCGGCGGACAGCCCGGTCCGGGCCAGGTGAACATCAACCTTTCGCACGTCGGCGTCGTCGCAGCGGTCGGCGCCGATCAGCTGCGCAAGGAGCGCGAGGCCGACGGCGAGCGTCGCAAGTCCGAGCACCGCGGCTCGTGGACGGCCTCGAACTTCGAGCGCTGGCGGAACGCGATCGAGAACTACGTCTCCAGCGTGAAGCCGGGCAACCAGACCGCGCTGAACACGGCGGCCGTGCCGTTCGCGACGTACCTCAACACGATCCACAACCGGATCCACCCGCTCTTCGCGGACAGCTTCCTCGGCTCGCTCGACAACCTCCCGAAGGGCCACCCGCTGAACTCGCCGCGTCTCGTGACGCATCTCGAGATCGTCGTCTCTCCGAAAGAGGGGCGCATCGTGAAGCTGGGCATCGTGAAGACGAGCGGCATCACCGCGTTCGACATCGCCGCGCTCGACAGCGTGCACCGCGCGCAGCCGTTCGGCCCCGCGCCCGGCGCCATCGTGTCGACGGACGGCAACGTGTACCTCCACTGGGAGTTCCACCGCGACGAGGTGTTCGCGTGCTCCACGATGCACGCGCGCCCGTTCCTCCTGAACATCCCCGCGAAGGGCGGCCCGTCCGAGAACCCCGAGCCGCCCGCGCCCGGACCGAAGAGCCCGCAGGAACGCGGCGCTCCTCCTCCGGTGAACCTGCACGAGATGCGCGAGGGCGCGATCCCCTCGCGCGACGGTCACGCGCCCGCGACGCGCGGCTGACCCGCCTGCGATGGCGGCGTGGTAGGCTCGCGGCCCTCGCGTGGACGACATCGCGAACAACCCGCCAGCCGCTCGGTCCGGAGAGCCCGCCGTAACGCCCAACCTCGCGTGGGCCGGAGATGCGCTCGTGCTGACCGCGGCGCTCGGCGTCGGCGCGAAGACGCTCGGCGTGCTGCTCACCCCCGGCATGCGCGGCGTGGCCGCGCAGCGTGCCGTGGATCTCACGGAGCTCGCATCGGCGACGCTGGGGTACACGTTCGCAGCGCTCCTCGTCGCGCTCGTGTGTGGTGGCTCGTTCGAGCTCGCGCGTGTCCGCCGCATCGGTGTGACCGCGCGCGGTGTGGTCGTCGCGGTTGCGGGTCTCGTCGTCGCGCTCGCCTCGCCGGCCGTCGTGCAGCGTCTCCATGCGTTCGCGGCGCTGGCGCTCGCCATCGTCACGGGTCTCGTCGTGCTCGTCGCGGGAGTGACGGCCGCGCGTTCGGCGCAGACGCGTGCCGTGGGCGCCGTCCTCGCGCTCTTCTCGTTCTCCGGCCTCCTCCGGCCGATCGCATGGCAGCTCGCGGGGGCGGCGGGTGAGCGCGCGAGCCTCTCGCTCTACCATCTCGCGCGCGGCGTCTCGACCGCCGCCGTCGCGGTGCAAGCCGGCGCGACCCTGCTCGCGGCGGCATGGCTCGGCACGCGTTCGCGGGTGCGCGGGCGCCTTCTCGCGAACGGCGCGATCGTGCTCGCGTTCGTGATCACGTATCTGGCGGCGCGCGAGGGCGAAGGCCCTCCTTCGGCGCTCGAAGGCGTGCTCCGTGGCTCGCTCGCGCAGGCGGCCGGCGTTCCGGCGCCCTACGCGCTCGGCAGCATCGCGGCGTTCCTCGTGCCCGCGTCGATTCTGCTCGCCGTCGTGGCGCTCGTGCAGCGGGCGCAACCGCCGGCCGTGCTCGCGGCGCTCGCTCTCGCGCTGCTCTCACAAGGCGGGTTCGACGTTCCGCTCCAAGCGCTCGCCGCCACGGCAGCCGCCCAGTGGGCGCTGCTCGCGATGGTCGACGAGCGCTCGATCTGGACCGCCCGCGTCGCTCAGCGCGCCGCGGACCAGCAGCCGACGTCGCCGCCTTCGCCGAACGCGTAGATGCCGTGGCAATAGCCGGCGGGCACGTTCTCGAACGCGAAGCCGCCGAGGCAGAGCACCGGCGTCTTCGGCGGCGAGGCGACGGTCGGGCACTGGAAGTCACGCCCGGACCGCTGCCCCTCGCCGCGCGGCGGCTCCTTGCAGGAGATGGCGGACTTCTTCGCGCACGACTTCTCGGTCGTGTACTGGCCCTTCACGCACGCGCCGTCTTCACCGCAATCCACGTCCGAGCGGCACGGCGAGCAGAGGGATCCATCGCCGACGCAGCGGCCTGCGCGCGGGTAGCACGTCTTCACGCCGATGCCCGCGTCGATGCACTTCGCGTCGTTGCCGCACGAGGCCGTCGTCGCGCACTCGGGCGCGCAGAACCCCTTGAAGTCGTCGTCGGGCACGCAGCGGTGCGGGACGCCGTTACGCGCGGGGCAGTCGAGGTCCGACGTGCACGGCGAGCAGTAGGCGCGGCGCTGGCAGACCTTGAGCGTCTCGCCGGGCCGCAGCGTCGTGTTCTCGATGTTCGGCCGCGCATTCGCGTCGCCGCAGTAGAAGCCCGCGGCGCAGTCGCGATCGGTCGTGCAGTCGAAGCGCGTGCAGTACGAATCGGCATCGCTCGGCGACGTACCGAAGCACACGAAGCCCTGAGCGCTGTCGCAGTCGGGGTTGCCTTCGATCTTGCCCGTCGGGTTGCAGCGCGCGCCCCACTGGCCGGTCGGCGCCTTTTTGATGTCGCCGTTGTCTTTCGCGCAGACCGAGTCCGGGCAGCAGTACTTGCCGGCCTGGTCGCTCGCCGTGCACCCCATCGGCGGAAGCGACGGGCAGAAGAACGCGCCGCCGCGCGGGCCGGCCTGGAAGTTCTTTCCGCACACGATCGACGTCTCGTCCGGGAGCGGAGTGCACGTGGCCGTCGACGGGCCCGCGCACGTGTACCCGAACGGGCAGCTCGAGCCAGGGTCGGTGTTGCTCGAGCACGACTTCCGGCACTTGGTCTCGCCGTCGATCGTGATGCAGGCGTTACCGGGAAGGCACTGCGTCGAGTCGCACGTCGACGCGCCTCCATTCGGCACGACGACCGTGTTCGACGAGCAGCCCGGCATCACACCGAGAAGGACGGCCGCGGCAGCACCTGCGGCAAAAGCGAAGCTCCACTTCATTCGGGCCCCTTACCGCCGCATGGAACGCGAGACAAGCGCCCGACGGCCTGAAATCCTGGCACGAAATGCCGCGACGGGCGGCGGGCTACGCGGCGAACGACTTCGGAGACGCGATCGCGACGCAGAAACTCGCCTCGCGGACGCATTTGACTCGTGACCGCGCTGCCGACAAGAAAAGAGGAGCGGCTTGACGGCCGGTCGGGTGCAAGTACCCTTCCGCCCGCATCCTGTCCCCGCTCTCGAGGTATCTCCCATGAAGATCGCCCGGATTCTCGCCCTCTCGACCGTCGCTCTCGTCGCCCTCGCCGCCCCTGCGTGCTCGTCGTCGACGCCGAGCGGCAGCAACGGCACGAGCGGTACGGGGACGACGGACCGCGGCGTCGAAGGTAACGGCGAAGGCACGGCCGCCGAGGCGCCGGACACGAACCCCGCGGGCGTTCCCTACCCGACCGAGAACCTCGGCACCACGGTCGGCACGCGCGTGATGAACTACAAGTTCCTCGGCTACCCGGACGGCGATCCGTCGAAGGGCCTCCAGCCGATGTCGCTCGCGCAGTTCTTCGACCCGCAGGGCGCGAAGTACAAGATGATCCACGTCCAGGCGTCCGGCACGTGGTGCACGTTCTGCCGCCAGGAGACGAAGGTCGTCACGCCGATGGCCCAGAAGCTCGCCGAACGCAAGGTGGTCTGGATCATCAGCCTCGCCGAGGGGGCGGCGCTCGGAACGCCCGCGACGAAGAGCGATCTCGATCAGTGGATCGCCCAGTTCAAGTCGCCGTTCCCGCACTTCCTCGATTCGGGGAACAAGAACTTCGGCCCGTTCTACGACGCCGCGGCGCTCCCGTGGAACGCGAACATCGACGCGACGACGATGAAGATCCTCTCCTCGGGCGTCGGCGCACGCACGACGGAGAAGGACATCCTTGCAGAGATCGAAGAAAACCTGGAGAAGGTCGGCCAGTAGTCCCCTTCCTCGTTTTCACGCTCTCTCCGTCTCGCGCGGCCAGAAAAACCTCATGACCATCTTCAAGAACGCGGGCGCGCTGCTCGCCAGCGCGCTCGTGGCTTCGTCCATCCTCGGTTGCAACGATCAGCCGAGCGGCCCCGGTCCGAACAACGGCGTCCCGAGCGGCGGCGCCGTGGGTGCGGGCGCAGCAGCTTCCGACTTCTCGGCGCGCGATACCGAGGGGAAGACCGTGAAGCTCTCGTCCTATCTCGGCAAGGACGTCGTCCTCCTCAACTTCTGCGCATCGTGGTGCGAGCCCTGCGTCGCGGAGTTCCCGCACCTGCGCCGCATGTACGAGGCGAACAAGGCGAAGGGCTTCATCATCCTCGCCGTCGCGATGGATGGCCCGGAGACGGTGGCCAACGTTCCCGCGTTCGCGAAGCGCAACCAGCTGAACTTCCCGATGCTGACGGACGAGGACTCCCGCATCGCGTCGCTCTACAACCCGAAGAAGTCCGCGCCGCTCACCGTGCTCATCGACAAGCAAGGCAAGGTCGCGATCATCCGTGAAGGCTACAACCCTGGGGACGAAGACTTCCTCGCGAAGGACGTCGCAAAGCTCCTCGACGGCACCACGCCGCAGCAGTAAGAATCCGGGCCCTCGGCGATGAGGGCCGCCCACCACGCACACGCCCGACGCGCCGAACGCCGCCGCCCGCTCCTCCGAGCGGCCGGCGTGGTGCTCGCGGCGGCGATGTTCTCGAGCACGGCGCACGCGCTCCCTCTCGGGCGCGTCGACAACTCGCCCGTCTCGCTCGACGTCACGGAGACGTCGATCGTCGCGCAGCGCTTCAATGCGCGCGAAGGCGAGAACCCGAACGACCAGGGCTACTTCGCCTGGCTGAACCGCCTGAACCTCGTGCTCGGGTGGAAGAAGCTGACGCTCGGCGCGCGCATCGATTCGTCTCTGTATCTGCTGCGCCCGGCAGACCGCGAGTTCGCCGACGCCCAGCTCCGGAGCAACGCGCGCGTCGACGATGCCACGCGCTTCCGCGACGCGATCTATCCGGCGAAGCTCTTTCTCACCTACAAGAGTGAGGGCATCGAGCTCACCGCCGGCGATGCGTACGTGCAGTTCGGGCGCGGCCTCGTGCTCTCGATGCGCAAGGTCGACGAGCTCGGCATCGATACGACGCTCTTCGGCGGAAAGATCGTCGCGACGAAAGACGTCTTCGGCTTCACGCTCATCGGCGGCCTCGCGAACCCCGCGCGCGTCGACGAGCCGACCGGTCGCGCGCTCTTCATCCCGCGGCCGCTCCCGAACGACCCACGCGGCCCGCAGCCGATCTTCGGCAACGACCGCATCGTCGGCGCGCAGATCATTGCTGGGCGCGGGCTGCCGGTCGTCGCGTCGACGAACGGCGTCCTCCTCTCCCGCTGCGCGCCTTATCGGTACAACCCGGATGGCTCGATCGACGAGTCGCTGCTCGATGCGCCGATCGGCACCTGTAACGAAGAAGACCGCGCGACGTTCCTACAGAACATCCCTGCCGTCGGGCCGGTCATCAAGGCGCGGCAGACGATCAACGCGAGCCAGAGCCTCGAGGTCCCGAACCTCTGGGGGCACGGGAACCTCTACGTCGAGGCCGCCGTGCAGAAGCGTGACGCCGAGCGCAGCACGGAGGAGCACACGTCCGGCAACGCGCTCTACGGCTCCTTCGTCGCGACCGGAGGCGCCGTCACGAACACCCTCGAGGTGAAGAGCTACCGCAACTTCTACCCGCTCGCCGCGTCGGTCAACGTCTCGCGCGCTTCGGCGTTCGGCAACATCGCGTACTCCGCGCCGCCGACGGCCGAGCCCGTCATCTCCGACGTGCAGTTCGGCTTCTTCAACGCGTGCGTCACCGGCGGCCGCGACCGTTTCGACTACCGGTTCACGAACACGTTCCTCGCGTATGGCACGTTCGGTTACTACGTGACGCGCAGCGAGGTGCCCGGCGGGCAGTGCGACCGCCTCGGGCGAAGTACCGCCCAATTCAAAGACGACACGACGAACTACGTGACCGACGTGAGCAGTGGGTTCGAGTGGCGGTTCGACGACGACAAGTCGATCGCCTTCTTCAACCTGAACTGGCGCAACGACGTCACCGAAGCCGGGCACGCGTTCTATCGCGAGTACGCGGCGCAGTACTCGGTCACGAAGTACATCGGAGGGCCATTCTCGATCGAGCTCGCGGGGCGCCACCGCCTTCGGAAGCAGCACGAGGAGAACGTCCGCACGAGCATCGATCCCGCGGCAGACCCGACCGGCAGCTGGTGGCGACAGGGTGAGCACCAGACCGCGCTGAAGGTCGCGCCCAAGTGGATCCTCTCGCAGGGCATCGAGTACACGACGTTCCTCGGCCTGCCCGAGTGGTACTTCAACGGAACGCTGCTCTATCGCTTCACCAGCGAGTCGAACATCCGCATCTACGCCGGCCAGAACCGCGGCGGCCTCCGGTGCGTCAGCGGCATCTGCCGCGTCTTTCCGGCGTTCAGCGGCGCGCGCGTCGAGCTCACGCTTCGTTTCTGAGCGCGCGGAAGGGCGTCAGGGGGCGAGGTCGGCCTTCAGCACGCGGAGGATGTTCGGGAGCTCGCGCTGCACGTTCACGTCGAAGCTCGGCACCCACTCTTCGACGGTGCCGGCCGCTTCGTTCGCTGCGACCGCATCGCCGCGCTCACCGTAGTGACGCGCGACGTCGGCGAGCTCCTTCATCGTGCCGCCGTGACCGTACGGCGCGGACTCGGCGACGCCGCGCAGAGAAGGCGTCTTGAACGCGCCGATCATCGAAGGCGCGGCCGGCAGGACGAGGAGCTTGGCGGCCGCAGGCGCGTCGCTCCACTTCGAGGAAGCGACGAACTCTTGCGCGGCGAGCGTGGAGAGGACGTCGAAGCGCCCGCGATCGCCCGCCTTGTCTTGGCGGCCCGTCGGGAAGCGGAGCGCGTGGAAGGCATCGTCGGTGAGGTTCGGTCCCCAGTGACACTGCGCGCACCCGAGCTTGAAGTACGCCTGGAGCGCGCGCTTCTCCGCGTCGCCGAGCGCCGTCTTGTCGCCGCCGGCGTAGCGGTCGAGCGCGTTCGGTTTCACGCGCAGCGAACGCTCGAACGCCGCGAGCGACTTTCCGACGTTCACGTAGATGCGCGTGACGGCGTCCTTCGTGGCGGCCGGCAGCGCGTCATACGCGGGGTCACCCGGCTTGCCCGCGGGCGGCACGCCAGTGAGATCGGGCAGCGGATACTTGCTGCCGAAGATCGCCGTGTACGTCGCGGCGTGACGCGACGCGATCTGGTGCGCGATGAAGAGGCGGCTCGAGCCCATCTCGACCGCGCTCTCGGGCGGGCCGAGCGCCTGCATCCACAGCGTGTCGGCGCGCCCGTCCCAGAACTGCCAGCGGGCGTGCGCGGCCATGACGACGGACGGCGAGTTGCGGTCCATGCGCCCCACACCGGTGGACTGCGCGGTCGCATCGGCAAACGCGCGCGAAGCGTCGTGACACGACGCGCAGGCGACGGTGCCCGAAGGCGAGAGCCCCTTGTCTTCGAAGAGCACCTTGCCGAAGGCCGCGGCGTCCGCGAGGTCGCCGTACTCGTTCGTCGGATCCGGAGGCGGCGCCGCGACGAGCCGCATGTCTCGGACCATGTCCCACTCGTTTTCGGTGAGGAGGTCGTCGTAGCGCGTCGTCTCGACGGCCGGAGGACGCGGCTGGCGATCGAGCAGCGCGAGCTCGAGGAGCACCTTGTTCGTGAAGAGGTCGGGGTCCGGATCGGCGTCGACGCTCGTGACGATCATCGTCTTCGTGTCGACGTAGACGTATTCCGGAAGCGCGCTCCGGCCCGAGAGCACGCTCTTCAGCGTGTACTCGGAGTCCATGGCCACCTTGCCGGGCGCATCGATCTGCGCTTTCCACTCCGCCGCGGCGGCCGCCGTCACCGGCATGTTGTCTCGGTCCGCGACGACGAGGTCGAGCAGGAGGAGGCGGCTCGCGTAGCGCGCATCGCCGAACAGGCGCTTCGTATGCGTGGCGTGCCATAGGCACGAGCCGCACCACGCCGCGCCCGTGCGGACGACGAGAAGGCGCGAGCTCGGCGCGCACGGCTCGTAGTAATCCTTGATGCGCACGCGGCCGTCCGGTCCGTCCCACGCGAGCTCCGGCGGGAGCGTCTTCGTGAGCGCGACCTCGTACGGGCCCGCCGGGTAGTCGCTCGTCGGCTTTCCGTCTTCGCAGAGCGGCCTCGGCGGCGCCGGCGCGTCGGGTGCGCCGGCTTCGACGTTCTTCGTCGCCGGTGGCTGCGCGTCCGTGCCGGCGTCGCTGCACGCCGCCGCGAGCCCGACCGTGACCGCGGCGAGCGCGAGCGCGACCGGACCTCGCCTCCCGCGGACGTGCATCGCTGTCGTGTAGCACGGCCCACGCGAGCTGTTGAGGCCGAGCACCGCTCGCGGTGGGTCGTGGTGGGGCGGGCATCGCCCCGCGTCAGCGCGGGAACGCGGCGGCGTTGCCGCCGTCGACCGTGACGACGCAACCGGTCGTGGCACGCGCCTGCGCGAGGTAGGCGAAGGCAGAAGCCACGTCGTCGGCGGTCACTTCGCGGCCGAGCAAGTTCGAGCGGAAGTATTCGTCGACCGACAGACCGCGCGCGGCGGCGCGTGACTCGAGCACGCCCCCGGCGAAGATGCCGGTGCGGATGCGGTCGGCATTCACGGCGTTGGCGCGGATGGCGAAGCGGCCGAGGTCGACCGCGTACTGCCGCATGAGCGCCACGAGCGCGGCTTTCGCGACGGCGTACGGCCCGAACCCCGGCCCCGGATTGAACGCGCTCTTGCTCGCGTTGAAGAGGATGCATCCACCGCGACGCGCGAGGCGCATCGATGCGACCGCCGCGGCAGCGACGCGGTTGTGCGCGAGGAGGTTCGTCTCGAGGGATGCCTCGAGGTTGTCTGCGCCCTCTTTCGTGTCGAGCCGCCCTTCCGGCGCGCTCCCCGCATTGCTGACGACGACGTCGACACCGCCGAACGTGGTCGCCGCGAGGCGGAACACGGCTTCGACCTCGGCAGTCTGCGTGACGTCGGCGGCCTTCGTGACGAGCGCGGACTTGTGCTTGCCGTACGCGGACGCGAGCTTGGTGAGGCCCTCGGCGTCGCGGTCGCATGCGACGACGTGCGCGCCGAGCGCCAGGAACGTGGAGACCGTCGCCTTGCCGATGCCCGACGCGGCGCCGGTGACGACGGCGACCTGCCGCGACATCGGCAGCTCGGCCGCCTTCTTCAGCTTCGCCTGCTCGAGGCTCCAGTACTCGACGTCGAAGAGGTCGTCGCGGCTCACCGGCGAGTAGCTTCCGACGTCCTCGGCGTCCGTGATCACCTGGATTGTGTGCTCGTAGACGTCGGCGACGATCTCCGCCTCTTTGCGCGTCTTGCCGATCGCGACGATGCCGATCTTCGGCAGCAACACGACGCGCGGCCACGGATCGAGCTTCGTGCGCGTGAGGTTCCGGCGCGCGCACGTCTCCTCGAAGTAGCGGTCGTACCGCTTCGCGTAGTCGGCAATCTCGCGCTCCATCCGCGTCGCGAAGGCCGACGGATCCGAGTAGTCCGGCTTCGTGACGAAGAGCGGCACGGGCTTCGTACGAATGACGTGATCGGGAGTGGCGCATCCGCGCTGCGTCAGCTCGTAGGCGTCGACGCGCTCGAGAAAGTGGATGATCCATTCGTTCGCGCGGACGACGATGATCGGTCCTCGTTCGTCGGCCTCGCCACTCACCGCCGCGAGAGCACCGCGGACGATGGGAACGACGCGCGCCTCGAGGTCCGCGTCTCGGTCGACGCCGGGGACGTTCACCGTGCGCATCTTGTCGTGCGCGTACCGCTCGCCGAGCGTCACCGCTTCGATCATCCGCTCGTAGCTCTGCTTTGCCGTGTCGCCGAACGTGAAGACGCCGTGGCGCTCGAGCACCATGATCGTCGGCTTCTTGCCTTGGGCGGCGGCCTCGTCCCAGGCGCGCTTGCATGCCTTCGCGAGCCCGAAGCCAGGCATCACGTAGGGCACCCACAGGAGGCGCTCGCCGAAGACGGAGCGGCAGATCCGCGCGCCGTCTTCTTGGTCGGCGAGAGCGAGGATCGCGTCCGCGTGCGTGTGGTCGATGAAGCGAGCGGGCAGCGCCGCGTGCAGCAGCGTCTCGACGCTCGGCGTCGGCGCGTTCGCATCGAGGAGAGCGAGGCGAAGCTCGTTCACCATCTGCTCGTCGGTCATGTCGGGCAGCGCGAGGAGGCGCTCCAGCGCGCTCATGCGCACGGCCGGGTGGCCCGCCGGCTCGATCGTCGCGAGGTCCCACCCGGAGCCCTTGACGTGGAGGACGGGGATCGTCTCGCCGAAGATGGTCTGCGCTTCGGCCTTCACGCTCGTGTTGCCGCCGCCGTGCAAGACCAGCGAAGGCTCGCTTCCGAGCAGTCGCGCGGTGTACGTGCGCAGCGCGAGCGCTTCGCTCACGCCGTCAGCGCGGCTCGAGACGGCGCGGGCGGCATCGGCATCGACATAGCGACTCTCCATGAGGCCGCTCTACCATGGCGCGGAGGCGGAGCCGAGACCGGGCCGCCTACGGCATCAAGGCGCGGCGGGTTGCTCGGTCACGACTGCGTCGAGCACGAGCACGAGCTCACCTTCGGCGCGGAGCTCGATCTGCGTCACGCCTGGACGAAGGCCGAGGAACGCGAAGTCCTGATCGGTGATGACGCTCGAGACCTCCATGACGCTCGGATCGAGCGAGCGCACGGACGTCGGCATCAGCTCGCGTTCGTCGTTGTACGGCGCGATGTGCGCCTTCACGACCATGCCGACGGGGACCTCGACGCGCGTGTAGTCGATGCGCCCGCCGAGCCGGCTCGGAACGATGCCGACGATCTCGGTGTGATCGTAGTCGGGACCGCAGCCGGCGAGCGCAGCGGACGCGAGAGCGAGCGCGGCGAGCTTCGGAAAGGCGCGCATCACGGCGACACCTGGACGGGGATGAGCTGCTGGAACGTGCCGCCGCTCACCGTGAGCGTGGCGCTGCCCGCCTTGCGAGCGACGACGTTGACGCTGCCGGTGGTCGCGCTCTCGATCTGAACGACGTCGGGCGCGCTCGAGATCCACTCGACGCGCAGCGCGCCGGCGAGGTCCTGGTTCTTCTCCTGGGCGATCGCGCGGTACGTCCGGCGATCGCCGATATCGAGCGCGAGCGACTGCACGCGCGCGGGCGCCGACGGCACGACCGTCTCGTTCGCTTCGTAGACCACGATCGCGTCCGGCTTCGCGATGCGCACGGTGACGTAGTCGATGACGCGGCCGGCGGCGTCGCGCGAGGCGAGCGTCGCGTACCCCGCCTTGATGCCGACGAACCCGTCTGGCCCGCGCGACATGAGCACCGAGCCGACCGGCGCCACGGTGATCCCGCTCTCGGGCGCGCGGTTGTCGAGCGTGAGCCGCGCACGCGTCTCGGACTTCGGCTCGTAGCGAACGGTGAACGGCGCGCCGAGCGAGACGGCCGAAGGGAACTTCGTCGCGTCGTTCGAGAACTTCTCGCACGCGACCGAGTCGTCGCAGGTGAAGAGGAAGCCGCCGTTGCCGAGCTCGCCGGGCTTCTCGCCGGACTTGCTCGAGCCGAGCGAGCAGCCGGCCGTGACGAGCACGGCGAGCAGCGCGACGGCGGAAGGAAAGAAAGATCGCTTCATGGAAGGGTGGGGTGCCAGCGCGCGCGGCGCCAGCGGTCGAGGGCTCTCGCGGCCGGTGCTCTCGCGGCTCTGATGGAATCGAACGGCGCGCGCGCCGAGGAGCAAAGCGCCCGAGACAAGCCCGGACGAGCGGAACGGAGCTCCTCGACGGCGCGCCGTCTAACGGCAAGCCAAGCAAGCTACGGGGAGCAGAATCGCAACGCGCGTGCCGCCGCGCCGTGGCGCGCACGTGCAGCGGGATTCGCCGCGCTTTTAGCGAGATTCGGTGCAGGCGCGTCGCCGGCTACGCAGACGGCGTGTCGTCGAAACGCCCTGACATCCGTGACAGGCCCCCGTGTTCCCGCGATGACAGGGGGCGGGCGGCGGCGCGGCGGCGGCGGCGGCTGCGAGGGGCGGCGCAGGGAGCGGGTCAGAAGCGCGAAACGCGCGACCGCGAGCAGGACCCCCTTGACACCACGCGCGCTTCCGAGTTACTTCCGCACACCCTCAGGCGCGTAGCTCAGTGGTAGAGCACTACCTTGACACGGTAGGGGTCGTTGGTTCAACCCCAATCGCGCCTACAAATATGCAGTAACGAACGGGATCGCGGTGAACACGCGGTCCCGTTCGCGTTTTTGAGCTCGGACGGCGGGCCGCTCCGCGACGGCGACGGACGGGCGCGGTCGTGGGCGCGGCGGGCGCTGTTCGTCGGGCGGGAGGGCGCTCGGGCGTGGCTCGGGGCCGGCCGGCTACCGAAAGAGCTCGCCGGATGGCGAGGCGCTTCGAGATACCTCGTCGCGCTCGACGCAAGCGGGCCAACGCCTTGGGAAGCGCTCGCTACGACGCGACTACGTCAGTCGCGGCGAACGCGTCCGCGTTATCTCGGCTTCGTAGCCATCGAACGCTTCGGTGAGTCGTGAGAGCTCGCGCATCCCTGCGCGTCGGTTCCGATCTGGAGGTCGGCGGCCTGCTGCGTGGTCAGCTGCTGCCCGACGGGCACGACGGTGATCGAGTCACCGCGTGCCATCACCTCGGCTACGCGCTCGAGAACCTGCAAGACCGACTCGGGGATCGCGAGCGTCTCGCCGCTCGGCCCGACGAGCTTGCACTTCGGCGCCCGCTTCGTTGGTGGGTGCGCGATCGTGTCGAGCGCACGCGACAGCGCCTCGACCTGCGCGCGCTGCTCCGGCGGGGCAGCAACGGGAGTCGTAGACCGAATTGTCGCTCCGCCGACGACGGATGTCCGAAGCTCATCGCGGCGAAGGGATGGACCGGTGCGATCCCGGGCACGATGGCGGCGGGTTGAGCGCTTCGGTGCTCAGCCCGTCTTCGCCGAGGCAAGCGCCCTCGTGCGCCGCTCGGATCGTGAGCCGCTCGCCGTCCAGCGTCAGCATGCCGGGCACGTCGATGCTGACCTCTTCGCGGCGCTTTTCGGTATCCGAGGGAAAGGCGCATCGCGGCTAGTCTTCCGCCCGTGATCGACATCAGGAGAGCGAACGCCGCAGACGCCGGCGCGATTCTCGGCATCCTCCTCCCGACGATCCGAGAGGGCGCGACCTACACGCTCGATCGCGACATGAGCGAGGCCGATGCGCTGGCGTACTGGATGGCGCCAGACAAGGAGACGTTCGTGGCCGAGGAAGACGGTGAGGTCGTCGGCACGTACTACATCCGTCAGAATCATGCGGGTGGCGGCCGGCACATCTGCAACTGCGGCTACATGACGAGGCGGACGGCGACGGGGCGAGGCGTTGCCCGCCTCATGTGCGAGCACTCGCTCAGCCACGCACGGACGCGAGGCTACCGGGCCATGCAATTCAACTTCGTGGTCAGCACGAACGACCGCGCCGTTCGTCTCTGGCAGTCACTCGGCTTCGAGATCGTCGGTCGCCTGCCGCTCGCGTTCGAGCATCCGACGGCCGGCTTCGTCGATGCGTTCGTCATGTACCAGCAGCTCTGAGACTGTCGCCGTCCGAGTGTCTGCCACCATGTCCTCTGCCGTGACGTCGACCGCGCTCCTCGACCTGCTCGGCATCGACGTGCCGATCTTCCAGGCGCCCATGGCCGGCGTGTCGACACCGGAGCTCGCCGCCGCCGTATCGAATGCGGGGGCGCTCGGCGCGATTGCCGTAGGTGCCTCGACCGCTGCGGACGCGCGGAAGGCGATCGCGGCGTTCAAGGCCAAGTCGACGCGTTCCCTGAACGTGAACGTGTTCTGTCACGCGCCCGCGCGCGTCGACCCTTCCCGCGACGACGCGTGGATCCACTTCTTGCGACCGGAGTTCGCTCGCGTGGGCGCGACGCCGCCGGCCGCGCTGAAGGAGATCTACCGGAGCTTCCTCGTCGACGACGAGATGCTCGCCCTCCTCGTCCGCGAGAAGCCGAAAGTCGTCAGCTTCCACTTCGGAGTCCCGCCGATCGCGACCGTCGAGGCGCTGCACGATGCGGGAAGCGTTCTGATCGCGACCGCGACCAGCTTGCGCGAAGCCCGTGCGCTCGAGACCGCCGGCATCGACGTCGTCGTCGCCCAAGGCATCGAGGCGGGCGGTCACCGCGGCGTCTTCGATCCCGACGCGCCCGACGACGGCCTCGGCACCTGCGCCCTCACGCGCATCCTCGTTCGTTCCATCGACCGACCCGTCGTCGCGGCGGGCGGAATCATGGACGGCGCCGGGGTCGCCGCCGCGCTTCGCCTCGGCGCGATGGCGGCCCAGCTCGGCACCGCGTTCGTCGCGTGCCCCGAGTCGTCCGCAGATGCCGGGTTCCGCGCGGCGCTGACGAGTGACGCCGCACACCACACGGTGATGACGCGCGCGATCTCCGGCCGGCCCGCGCGAAGCCTCCCGAACCGGTTCACCGCGCTCGGGCGAACGGTCGACCCGGCTCGCGTGCCCGACTACCCGCGCGCGTACGACGCTGGCAAAGCTCTCCACGCGGCGGCGCGAGCGAACGGCGACTTCAGCTACGGCGCTCACTGGGCAGGCCAGGGAGCTCCTCTTTCTCGGGCGATGCCCGCCGCAGAGTTGGTCGTCGCGCTGCGCCGGGAGACGGAGGAAGCTCTGCGCGCGTGACGGTGGCAGGCACGAGCACCGCGACACCGATGATCGCGATGCCGCACGCGGCGACGAACCAGAACATCGGATGCGTGGAGGCGGCGAGCGTTTCGTTGCACGCGTCGACGCCGGCTCCTGCGAGCGAGCCTGCGAGCGCCACGCCGAGCGACGTGCCGACCTGACGACTCGTCGACGCGATGGCCGCCGCGAGCGCCGCCTGGGATCGCGGCATGCCGGAGGTCGCGGCCGTGTTGACCGGCGCCCCGATGCTCCCGAGACCCACGCCGAACATCGCGTAGGCGGTGACGAGCACGGCAAGCGGCGTGTCGGCGGCGAGCCTCGTCAGGATCAGCCCTCCACCCGCGATCGCCGCACCGGCGATCGCAATGACGACCCTCGCGTGCCCCGCGGCGATGAGCCGGCCCGCGAGCGCAGAGCAGACGACGAGCGGCAAGGCGATCGGCAGGGTCACGAAGCCCGCAGTCGCAGCGCGCATCCCACGCGCCTCCTGCAGGTACAGCGCGTTGAGGAAGAGGAACCCGCCGAACGCCGCGAACGAAAGCACGGCGAGCGCGATCGCCGACGAGAACGACGCGCGCCGGAACAGGCGAACGTCGAGAAGCGGCTCCGCACGTCGTGACTCCCACGCGACCAACGCCGCGCCGGTAACGAGAGCGCCGCCGAAGCGCGCGACGATGCTCGGGTCCGACCATCCTCGGTGCCGGCCGTCGATGACCGCGGAGGTCAGCGCGAGGAGCGAGGCGATGATCAGCGCCTGCGCCAGGAAGTCGAATCGGCGCGGCCGCTCGGCGCGCGATTCGGGAACGAGGCGCGTCGCGAGCAGGAGCGCGAGGACGCCGACCGGCACGTTCACCCAGAAGATCGACCGCCAACCGATGCTGTCGACGAGAGCGCCGCCGACGACCGGACCCGCGGCCATGGACACACCGAAGACGGCGCCCCATAGGCCGAGGGCGCGCGCGCGCTCCTTTGCATCGTCGAACGTGTTCACGACGATCGACATGGCGACCGGGTTGAGCATCGAACCGCCGACCGCCTGCACCATGCGGAAGGCGACGAGCGCGCTCGTCGTTCCGGCCATGCTGCAGAGGAGCGACCCCAACGTGAAGACGGCGAGGCCGACCTGGAAGGTTCGCCGCCGTCCGAAGCGGTCGGCCATCGACCCCGAGAGCATGAGGAAGCTCGCGACCACCACGGTGTAGCCGTCGATCGCCCACTGCAGCCCGGCCACGGTCGCGTGAAGGTCGCGCCGGATCGTCGGGAGGGCGACGTTCACGATCGTGACATCGAGCGTGACGAGGAAGAGCGAGAGACAACACGTGAAGAGGACGAGCAGCCGGCGGCGTCGCGTCACGACGCCTCGCGCGTCGGCGCGGGGTAACGCGTGAGCTCCTCCTTCGCCAAGTCGCGCGACGTGAAGCGGAAGACGGTGAGCGGTCCCGCCGTGCACCGCGTGTCGTGGATGTCGCCGGGAAGGAACACGCGCACGTCGCCGGCGCGGAGCACGAACGCCTCGCGTGCGACGAGACGACAGCGCCCCTGCAAATCCTGCACGCGCGCGTAAGACGTCATCTCCATCTCGCCGCGCTGGACGGCATAGATGACCCATCCGCGACCGTGATCGTGCGGCGGGCGATAGAGGCCGGCGTGCTCCGTGTGTGCGAGCAGGAGGAAGTCGTGCGCGGCGTCTCGGTACAGCTCCCGCGAGTCGGGAGCATCGGCGTGCAGCGCCGCGAGCCAGGTCTCGGTGGCCGGCGCCTCGACCAAGCGGGCCAGGTCGCGCCGACACCGCGCAACCAACTCCGACGTCAGCGGTCCCCAAGCTGGCGCCACACCTTCCACAAATCTCCGTAGCGAATCCTCGGTCATGGCTCGTTCCTCTCTCGTGCGCGCTCCCGGGCACTCGCGCCCGGGCGGCAACATCAGGAACCTACGACCCGAAGTGACATGGCGGAACGCGCAGCCCACGCAGGTCTGGATTGCGTACAACGCCACGTGATGTGCCGCCGCTTCCGGCGTCTCTGCTACCGTCCAGACATGCCCGGCCCCGATTTGAACCTGCTCGTCGCGCTCGACGTGCTGCTCACGGAGGGCAGCGTCGAACGGGCGGCTCGGCGTCTTCGGCTGAGCGCTTCTGCGACCAGCCGCGCGCTGGCGCGCCTGCGACGGGCGACGGGTGACCCGCTCCTCGTCCGGTCTGGACGCGCGCTCGCTCCGACACCACGCGCGCTCGAGCTCCGCGATCGGGTGAGCCACGTCGTCCGCGATGCGAACGCGGTGCTCGCGCCGCAGGCCGCGCCCGATCTCGAGCGGCTCGTGCGAACGTTCACCCTGCGCGCGAGCGACGGCTTCGTCGAGAATGTCGGCCCCGCCCTCCTGGCGCGCATTCGCGCCGAAGCACCCGGCGTGCGGCTTCGGTTCGTGCAGAAGTCGGACAAGGACGCGGCGCCGCTCCGCGACGGAGCGGTCGACCTCGAGACGGGCGTCGTGGAGGCGAGCACGTACCCCGATTTTCGGGGTCGCGCGCTCTTCCGCGACCGCCTCGTCGGCGTCGTCCGCGCGAAGCATCCGTTTGCGCGGGCGAAAGCGAAGCTCACGCCGGCGCGCTACGCAGCCGCCCAGCACGTCACCGTCTCCCGCCCGATGCTGGAGCGCGGCCCCGTCGACGACGCGCTCCGGGCGCTCGGTCTCGAGCGGGAGAGCGCCGTCGTCGTGGGTGGCTTCTCGAGCGCGCTTGCCCTCGCACGCACCACGGATCTCGTCGCCACGGTTCCGGAGCAGCAGACGGGGAGTCTACGCGCCGGGATGCACACCTTCTCGCTACCCATAGCGACGCCGAGATTCACCGTCTCGATGCTCTGGCACCCGCGCGTCGACGCCGATCCGGTCCATCGCTGGCTACGGCGCTGCGTGCGTGAGGTGTGCGCGGCGAAGATGCGAATCGCCGATTAGCGGCGCTCCTGTCGCGCCTCGCGGGTTGCAGACGTCGCGCCGGCGCTCAGTCCGAGAAGACCACGCGCGCGGCGTCGGTCGTGACGACCTCGCGCGAGGGCGGCTGGCCGGAGACGTTCACCGACGCAGCGTCCGTGGCGGTCACGCGGAGGCGCTCCGACGCGTGAACGCGCACGTTCGAGGAGCCCGTGCTCGTGACCTCGGCTTGCCGGCTCGCGGCGTGGCAATCGACCCGCGATGCCTCGTGCGCATCGACGACGACGCTGGAGGCGCCGCCCGAGAAGGCCACCGCGGCCTGGCCGCTCGTCGTGATGGAGAGCGCCGTTGCGGAGCCCTCCGCCCTGACCGCCGCCGCCCGCGAGGCCTCGATCGAGTCGAGCTTGGGCATCTTGACCCGGATGCGCGCCCGCGTCGTCGGCCGAAGCTCCGGCTCGCCTGCGCCTGGCTCGATGATCAGGATCCCTCCTTCGACGTGCGTGGCGACGCGCTGGACCAGGTTGTCGTCCATCTCGACGTCGACCGACGTCGGCCCCGTTGCGATCTCGGCAACGAGGTTCTCGGTGATCGAGATGCCGTGGAACTCCGGAACCGTGCGCGCCTCCGTGACGATGACGCCGCTACCGTCGAGCGACTCCGACGAGCACCCCGCAAGAAGAACGAAGAAGACGCTGAAAGGGGACTTACGCATGACCAAACCTCCTGTTCGTCCACGAGGAGTACGCCGCGCCGGACGCGTACGGAGGCGCGGCCGGATGGACGGTCGATCTCGCCCGACGAGCGGCGGCCCCGTCGGGCGCCCGGCTGCGATCCGCGTGGTAGCGTGAACGCATGCGACGGAGCTTCGCCGAGGCCGCCGAGCGACACCTCGGTCTGCGGACCGCCGAGCTCCCGCGCGGGATGGCTTGGATCTATGCCGCCGCCGCCGTGCTCTCCACGCCCGTGCTCTCGCGTGACGTGTTCGTCGTGCCGAGCCACGTTCTGTTCGAGGTCGTCGCCGGCAACGTGCTGCCGTTTGTCGTCGTTCCCGCGGCGCTCCACGCCGCGTACCGCCATGCGATGCCGGACGTGCTCGCGCGCGCCACGTCCGCGGCGCAGCGCGTGCTCGCCCACGTCGTCGTGAGCGCGTGCACGGCGGCGCTGTCGGCCGTCGTGCTTCGGTCGGGTATCGCGGCCGTGGGTTGGCGCGTGGCGCCGCTCGCGGGCGTGATCGCGATGAACGTCGTCATGACGTGGGCGTTCCTGTTCCCGGCGAAGCTCGTGCTCGCCTGGCGCGAGCGCTCGCACGCGAGCGACCTCGCGGCGGCTCGGAACGAGCTCTATGCGATCCAGTCGCGTGCGCATCCGCACTTCCTCTTCAATGCGATCAACACCGTCGCGTCGCTCATTCCGGAGGACCCGCGCAGCGCCGAGGAGACGCTGGTGCGCTTCGCCGACGTGCTTCGCTACATCCTCGAGACGTCGACGGTGCCGTCGACGCCGCTCGCGGAGGACGTCGCCATTCTCCGCGAGTACCTCGAAATCCAGCGCGCCCGTTTCGAGCACCTCCACTACTCGATCGAGGTGGAGGCGGGGCTCGACGGGGTGCGAACGCCGCCGCTTCTGCTTCTGCCGCTCGTGGAGAATGCGGTGCTCCACGGCGTGGCTTCGCAGCGCGACGCCGCCAACGTGAGCGTCCGCATACGTCATCATGGCGATGGCCTTTCGTTCGACGTCGTCGACGACGGCCCAGGGCCCGGCGGCTCGTCACGCCAGGGCACCGGCACGGCGCTCCGCGATTTGCGGCGGCGGCTCGAGCTCCTCTACGGCGGTCGCGCGGAGATCGTCAGCGGTCGCAACGGCGGTCGCGGGCACGCCGTGAGCTTGCAGGTACCGCTCGACGTTGACGGAGCGCTCTTCTCGTGAAGCTCACCGCGATGATCGTCGACGACGAAGCGCCTGCTCGCCGTCGGCTCGTGCGGTTGCTGGAGGAGATCGCCGATGTCGAGGTCGTCGCCGTCGTAGGCGACCCACACGAGGCGCTCGCGCGACTCGCCGAGCCTCCTCCGGACGTCCTCTTCCTCGACATCAACATGCCGGGCCTCGATGGCTTGACGCTCGCGGAGCGTGCGAAGCCGCTGCCGGCGGTCGTCTTCGTCACCGCTCACGCCGAGCACGCCGCGCGCGCATTCGATCTCGACTCGACCGACTATCTCCTCAAGCCGGTTCGCCCGGAGCGCCTCGAGGAAGCCGTGCGGAAGATTCGGCGGCGCCGTCAGGCGACGGCCGCTCCCGCCGGCCCCGCCGTGCCGGCGGACGAAGCCAGCACGGCGCGGGTGGTTGCGTACGAGCGGGGCACGACCGTCTTCGTCGATGCGCGTGCCGTCACGCGGTTTCGCTCGAGCGACAAGTACACGGCGTTCCTCGCGGACGGCCGCGAGCTCCTCACGGAAGAATCGCTCGTCGCGCTGGAGGCGCGCCTCGCGCCGTTCGGGTTCGTACGCGTCCATCGCGCCGAGCTCGTGCAGCTCTCTGCGGTGAAGGCTCTTCGCGTGGACGACGGCGTTCACTCCCTCCGTCTCGACGACGACCAGATCGTACCGGTCAGCCGACGGATGGCGGCGTCGCTACGCGAGCGGCTCCGCACCTGAGTGGCGGGTGTGGCGACGGCGGCGGCGGCCGCTCGGCGCGCCGGCCGCTCGGCGCGGCGGCCGCTCGGCAGGGAAGACCCGCGCGAGCTCGGCTTCGAGCACCTCGAGGAACGCGCGCACGCGCGGCGAGAGGTGGCGCGCGCTCGGGTAGAGGGCGTGGAAGGCTTGCGGCAGCGAGTAGCGGTCGAGAAGGGCGAGCAGGCTCCCGTCTGCGAGCGCGGGCTCTGCCTCGAAGCGCGGCAAGCGCGCGATGCCGATTCCCGCGAGCGCGAGCTCGCGCAGCAAGGCAAAGCTGTTCACCGAGACGGTCCCGGTGACCTCGACGGCGAGCTTTCGGCGGCCGTCCTTGAAGTCCCACGCGGCGGGAAGCTGGTGGTCATGCATCAAGAGGCATGCGTGCCGTGCGAGGTCGCTCGGGTGCCTCGGCGTGCCGTGGCGCGCGAGATACGAGCGGCTGGCGCAGATCACGAACGCCTGCGGGGCGCCGAGCGCGCGAGAGATGAGCGACGAATCGCGGAGCTCCCCTGCGCGGAGGGCGACATCGAAACCTTCCTCGACGAGATTGACGTGCCGAGCCGTGAGATCGACGTGAACGCGCACGCGCGGGTAGCGCGCGAGATAGGCCTTGAGCACGGGACCGAGCACGAACTCGCCGAGCTCGAGCGGCGCGGTCACGCGCAGGAGACCGGAGGGCTCGGCGCGCAAATCCGAGAGTGCCCGACGCGCTTCGGCGAGCGCTTCGACGGCAGGCGTCGCGAGCTCTCGGTAGCGGCGGCCTGCGTCCGTCAGGCGGACGACGCGCGTGGTCCGCTCGAAGAGACGAACGCCGAGGTGGTCTTCGAGCTGCGCGAGCTTGGCGCTCACGGTCGATGCCGGAGCGCCGAGCGACTTCGCCGCGCCGCGGAAGGTCTGCGCCTCCGCGATGGCGAGGAAGATGGTCACCGCGTTGAGGTCGGTCGCTTCAAGATTGTCCATACGGCTGCACAATCTAAGCAAGGCGATCGTATTGTGCACGAGGCCCGCGCGCGGCACGCTTGCAGCCATGTCCGCGCTGTTCTCGTCCTTTCGATTGAAGGGGGTGTCGCTCCGCAATCGCATCGCGGTCTCGCCGATGTGCCAGTACTCGGCGGTCGACGGCGTACCGAACGAGTGGCATCTCGTGCATCTCGGCGCGCGGGCGGTCGGCGGAGCGGGGCTCGTCATCGCCGAGGCGACCGCCGTCTCGCGGGAGGGGCGTATCACCCCCGGTTGCGCGGGGCTGTGGAACGACGTGCAAGGCGACGCGTGGGCGCCGATCTTCGCGTTCGTGAAGCGGCAGGGCGCGGCGGCGGGGCTGCAGCTCGGGCACGCCGGCCGCAAGGCGTCGGCCAACCGGCCGTGGGAGGGCGACGACCATCTTCCCGCGAGCGATCCGCGCGCGTGGGTGCCGGTTGCACCGTCCCCGATCGCGTTCGGCGGGAACCTGCCGCGCGTGCCGGAGGAGATGAGCCGGGCGGACATGGACCGCGTGCAACGCGACTTCGTGGCGGCGGCGAAGCGAGCGCTCGACATCGGCGTCGAGTGGCTCGAGCTGCACTTCGCGCATGGCTATCTCGCATCGAGCTTCTTCTCGCCACTCGCGAACAAGCGGCCTGATGAATATGGCGGTAGTTTCGACGCTCGGGCGCGCTACCCTCTCGAGCTCTTCACCGCGGTGCGTGCGGTGTGGCCGGAGAGGTACCCGCTCACCGTGCGGCTCGGCGTCAGCGACTTCGCACCGGAGAGCCAACCGCTCGAGGAGTCGATCGAGCTCGTCAGAAAGCTGCGGGAGCGCGGTCTGGACCTTATCGACGTCAGCCTCGGCTTCAACACGCCGGACGTCTCCCGCGTGCCGTGGGGTCCCGCGTTCATGGCGCCGATCGCGGAGCGCATCCGGCGCGAGGCCGCCATCGCAACGGCGGTCGGCTGGCAGGTCGGTGAGGCAGAGCGCGCCGAGCGGATCGTCGCCAGCGGCCAAGCGGACGTGGTCATGCTCGCGCACAAGGAGCTCGAGGATCCGCACTTCCCGTATCACGCGGCTAAGGCGCTCGGCGTCGCGTCCCCGCAGAACGTGCTGCCGCCGCAATACGCGCACTGGCTGAAGGGGTGAGCGACGGCGGCCCGCCGAGGGTGGTGCCGCCGCGAACGACGACGACCCCGCGGCGTCGGCTCCCGCGTAAACTGGCGGGTCGATGCGCATCGTGCGGGCTCTCGCGGCCGGTCTCTTCGTCCTCGCGCCACTTGCCCACTGCGGTTCCGACGACCCGGCGGCGTCGCCCGAGGGCGGCGATGGGGGCGCGGTCGACGGGCCGTCGGTGGCGCCCGATGCGACGACGCCGGACGGTGCCGGACTGCCAACGGATCCGAACGAGCCGAACGACGTGACGCCGACCGTGGTCGCGCTCACGCCATCCGCCGACGGCGAGCAGGGATCCGCGACCGGCGTCGTTGCGACCAAAGGCGATGTGGACCGTTTCGCGGTGAACGTCGCGAGCGGCGATCGGGTCCTCTACGTGCGCGTGACGGCGCCGGCGCTCGACGGCGGCGCGGCGCCCGCGATGCGGCTGACGTACGAGCTCCGCGCGCCGGACGGAGTCACGGTGCTTGCTGCCGGCGATGCGCCGACGAACGCCGCCATCGATCTCGGCACGGCGCGACACGTCGTGGCGAGCGGCTCGTACACGTTGACGGTGAGCGCGCGCGCGAACGACGGCACGCCCGCCGGCGATCCGAGGCTCGCTTACACGATCGACGTGCGGGTGCTGCCGGTGGCCGATCCGCTCGAGCCAAACGATGCGCTCGCCTCCTCTCCCGTGCGTGAGCTACAGGCGGCGGGCGGAGCGGCGTCGTTCAGCGGGCGAGTCGGGTGGGTTGGCGACGCGGACTGGGCGCGGGTGGTCGTCAGCGCTTCGTTGGCGCCGATGGTCCTCTCGTACAAGCTCGTGCCGAAGAGCAGCGGACGGTTCCCGCGACTGCCGGGGCCGAATGGTCTTCGGCTGCGCGTGCTCACGCCCGTGACGAAGGGGGCCGACGTCGCAGCGTGGCGCACGGCGTGCAAGTCGGACGTCGCTGCGTGCCCCCGTGCGCTCGATCCGGCGCACCCCGCATGGCAAGCGGCCGCCGACGCAGCGTGCGACCTCCCCGACGTCCCCCAATGCCTGCGTGCCCTTCGTTTGGAGCATGCGCCGCATAGTTCGCTAGCGAACGTTTCCGGAACCGTCGCGCTGCCGCCCCACGCGTCGGCGCTTCCGATTGCGTTCGTCGTCGACGACGCCGATGGGGATGGCGCCGACGACGTGCCGTACACGCTCGAGGTCCGCCTCGAGGACGACCCCGACGAAGCGGCCCGCTACAACGCGGGCGTGGAGGTGCCCACGGCGGTCACCCTCGCGGCGGCGCCCGCCGTGACGACGCTCACGGGTTCGCTGTCGTACGGATTCGGTGTCCGCGCCGATCTCGATCCCGCGTTGCCGTCGGCCGCCCGCGGCCCCGAGGATTACGACGCGGAGCCGAGCGACGTGGACACATTCGTGGTGCAGCTTCCCGCCGGTGGGGGGCTCGGAGCGGACGATCGGACGTGGAACCTGCGCTGGTCCGTGGCTTCGGAAGGTGTCGCCGTCGCGGCGCACGACCTCGCGATCGACGCGACCTTCTGCGACGGCGACGCGACGATGGGTGGCGGCGCCTGCACCCCGGTTGCGCCGGTACGGCTCACCGCGCCAGGCGTCGTCGTCCCGTGGCCGAAGAAGCCGGCCGGCGCGGCAGTGCCAACATTCGTGGAGACGACCTCGTCAGCGGGTTCGCTCGACGCCGGCACGCTGCTGTCGACGACGACCGCGACGTCCCATCCCGAGGCATGCCTCTGCTTCGAGCCGCGTTTCGTTCGTGGCGGCTCGATGACTTTGCGCGTACGCGCCGCGGACCGTCGTAGCTACGCCCGCTCGACGTATTCGATCGAGACATCGTACGGCGCGTACCCCGCGAACGCGGCGTGTCCGGCTCCGGCGCTCGTTGGCGAGGTCTGGCAACCTGGCTGCCGCTACACGAAGTAGGCGGCGGCCCGGCGTAAGCGCGGCGTCACTCGTAGAGGTAGCGGAGCCGCGGCGCGATTTTCACGAGCTCCCGCATGAAGCTGGCGGCGTCGTCTTCGACGATCGCGCTCGGCGCGGGTTGTGATTGCGTGGGGTTGCCGCGACGCAGGAGGTCGCGACGTGCGGGATCGACGAATGGGAGCTCCCCACCGCGCTGCTCGCGCGCGACGGCGTCGCGCCATCGTTGGATGTCCCGGTCGAGAGCATCTTCCGCTTCACGAGGCGGCACACCGCGCGTCGGGTAAGCCACGTGCGAGCCATCGCCGAAGTGGCGCGCGATTTTGGCGAGCGAGCGCCGCACGATGGCGAGGAACGCCTGGCTCTTCGGTGGATCACCGCCATGAATGCTCCGGTAGGCAGCGCGCAGCTGGTCGAGCCGGAGAAACGCGTGAATCGCCGCGCCGATCGCGTCGATGCCTCGGCTCGTCATCGTCACGCACTTCATCCGCCGATCGTCCTCGCGCGTCTCACGCCGAACGAGCCCGCAGGCCTCCATTCGCTCCACGATCTTGCTGATGGTCGCTGGCGCGAGACCGAGCGCCTCGCCGAGCTGCCGCTGCGTGAGCACATAACCGCTCGACTGCTTGATCGCGTACAGCACGTCGAAACGCGCCGGCGTCAGCCCGAAGAGAGCCGCCATCGGCTTCGCAAACTCCACGGCGCGCAGATGCGCCCTTTTCAACCGAAACATCACTTCGTGCATTCGCGGACCTCCGCGGCGGCGCAACCTTCAATTCCTGTGCCGCCGCGCAAACGGGCCCAAGCGGCCGAGTGCAGCGGCGGCGTCGGGTGTGCCCGCAACGGCGAATTCGTCGTTGTTTCGCCGGCGAACAATCCGCCGATCGCCCGTGGCGGGCCGCGAGGCGGCGAGAGGGGGTGCGGCGGACGGACGTGGCCCGGGCCACGGACGGGCCGGCCCGGGCCAGGCGTCGGTAGGCGGAGACGCGCTGCCGCGCGTTAGCTGCCCAGCGCCGCGACGAGCGCGCGGACGATGTGAGGGGGGGAACGGAGGTCCGCGATTTCGTCGACGAGCTCGGCGTCCGCCAGGCGCGCGAGTTGCGCGAGGACGGTCGTGTGCGGTGGGCCGCCGGCGTGGACGTGCACGACGACGACGCGGAGGGGGGCGCCGTCCGGCGTGTCGACAGCGAGGGGACGACGGAGGGTCACGATGACGGCGCTCGGTCGCGCGGTCGGGACGATGGCGTGCGGGATACCGAGGCCGCTGCCGAGGAGCGTCGCGCACGCACGCTCGCGCGCCAGGATCGCGTCCGAGAGAGCCGGCGGTGAGAGCCCGCCGGCTCGTTCCGCGAGACGGGTCGAAGCGACGTCGACGACGTCCTCGAGATCCGTGCACGCGAGGCCGACGACGACGCGCGCCGCGTCGAACAATCGAGCGGCCTCCCGGACGGCACGCGCGGCCTGCTCGTCCGGGAACTCGCGGTCGACGAACGCACGCACGCGCGCGACCTGCGCGGGCGTGAGCTTGCGCCGAACAATCTCCATCATGAGGTCGCGCGCGCCAGGGACTGCGTCGAAGTAGTCGCTCGCGACCGGCGTGATGCGGTCGGCGAGCTCCACGAGCGTCGTCGGCGGCAGGCCGAACGCGCGCGCGAGCGCGGCGAGGCGGTCGGGCGTCGGCGGGGCGTCGTGGCCGTTCTCGACGCGGCTCAAGTAGGCGTTCGAGACGCCGATGCGCTCCGCGAGATCGCGCAGCGTGAAGCCGGCGTCGTGACGGAGCAGCCGGAGCGTCGCGCCGAAGTGCATGCGTCAGCCGCCGGCCGTGGAGGGCGACGGTGCGCGCGACGTTACAGCACGCGGGCTCGCCCCCGGCCCTGCGTCGCCCGCAGCCGCACCCGCTTCAACGGCCGCGACGGCAGCTGCGCCTGCCGCGGCTCCCGCGCCCCCGGCCGCACCCGCGACGGCCCTTGCGCCCGCCGCCGCGCCTGCAACCGAACCCGCGGCCCTGGCGGCGACGGCCCCTGCGCCCGCGGCCGCGCCTGCAACCGAACCCGCGCCCCTGGCGGCGACGGCCCTTGCGCCCGCGGCCGCGCCCGCGGGCGCGACGGCAGCGGCGCCCGCGCCCGCGGCCGCGCCCGCGGGCGCGACGGCAGCGGCGCCCGCGCCCGGGACGGCGCCCGCCGCCACCTCGTGCGCGGCCGCGTTGTTCAGGCCACGGACGACGAGGACCGAGACGCGTGCACGTTGGAGGATCGCCTCCGTCCGTAGGCCGAACGAGCGGTGCTCGAGGCCCCACTGCGCGCCCACCCCGACGACGACGAGGTCGTAGCCGGTTTCGCTCTCCGCGATGGCCGCCTCGACCGGATGCTCGTGGTGGACGACCTTCACGCGTGCGTCGGCGACCGCCACGTCTTCCGTCGCCACTGCGCCCGGAGCGAGAACGTGGAGCACCGTCACCTCCGCGTCCGACGAGGTGGCGATTCGGCGCGCCAGCTCCAGCGCGGCGCGATCGTGCTCACGCCCGAGGAACGGGACGAGCACACGCCGCACCGCGCCGAGACCTCGATCGACGAGCACGCCTACCGTCGCACGCGCCGACGTCATCACGTCGTGGACGGTTCCGCTCAGCATCGTCGTACCGAGAATCGGCTTGTGCCAGCCGAGCAGCACGATGTCGGCCCGCTTGACCTGCGCAACGTCGCAGATGTCGCGCGCCGGCGCCATCGTCACGAACGAAAGGGGTCGCACCGCGATGGCGTCCTCGCGAGCGCGCTCGATCAGGGGAACGAGCCCCGTCTCCTCCGCAGGAGAAGCGGGCGCACGCTGATCGAGCACGAAGGACGCGCGATCCGTCGCGCGGACGAGGCGCAACGCATAGATGCGGCCGCGCTCGGTGTCGCGGCCGGCGATTGCCGCCGCCATCCGGACGAGAGCAGGCCCGGACTGCTCGTACGCGACGCAGACGAGCGCCGTATAGCGCGCCGGTGACATGGCGGGCTCGAGCGGCTCCGGCGCTGCCTCCTCCGCGAGCTCCTTGGCGAGCTCCTCGGCGGGGTAGATTCGCTCGAGGAGCGGCGTCGTGATGAAGGTCGTCACGAGCGCCATCATGATCATCATCGCGAACAGCGTCGGCGAGATGACGCCGAGGTCGAGGCCGATGTTCAGGACCACGAGCTCCATGAGACCGCGCGTGTTCATCAAGACGCCGATCGCCGACGACTCGCGCCAGGACATGCCCGTCATACGCGCAGCGACCGCGCTGCCTCCGAACTTGCCCGCACACGCGACGAGCGTGATCGCGCCGCACGTCATCCAGCTCTCCGCCGTCGAGAGGAGACCGATCTGGGTGCGCAGCCCGCTGTACGCGAAGAAGAGCGGCAACAAGAAGACGACGACGAGGTCCTCGAGCTTTTCGGCGAGCGCCGCGACGAAGCTCCCTTGCTTCGGGATGATCGCTCCGAAGAGGAACGCCCCGAAGAGCGCGTGGATGCCGATCAGCTCCGTCGCGAGACTCGACGCGAAGAGCCCGACGAGGACCACCGCGACGATGTTCTGCGAGACGCCGAGCTTCGTGCGCTGCGCGATGCGCGCGAGCAGCGGGCGCGCGACGAAGACCATGAAGAGCACGTACCCGAGCGCGAGCGCCGACGTGACGATTGCCGATTGCACGCTCGACGACCGCACGATGGAGACGACGAAGGCGAGCACGCACCAGGCGGTGACGTCGTCGACCGCGGCGCACGCGATCGTGATCGCGCCGACGCGCGACCGAAGGAGGCGTCGCTCGACGAGAATGCGTGCGAGCACCGGGAACGCGGTGATGCTCATCGCGACGCCCATGAAGAGGACGAACGAGCTGAGGGGGACGCCGTTCGGCGCCAGCGAGCCGTAGAGGCGCGTGCCGAGCAGCGCACCGAGCGCGAACGGCACGATGATGCTCGTGTGGCTGATGGCGACGGAGGCGTGAATGCGCTTGCCGAGCAGGCTCGGGTCGAGCTCGAGCCCGACGAGGAACATGAACAGGATGAGCCCGATCTGGCTCACGTTCCCGAGCAGCTGCATGGACGAAGGCGCAAAGAGCGTCGCGCTCACGCCGGGCAGGAGCCACCCGAGGAGCGACGGGCCGAGCAGGATCCCGGCGACCACCTCGGCGATCACCAGGGGCTGCTTCATGCGACGCGCGGCGAGCCCGAGCGTGCGCGCAGCGACGATGACCGCGGTGGCCTGCAGGATGAACAGCGCCAGCGGCGTCTGGAGGAGATGGCGCATCGGCCGGAAAGGCTAAGCGATAAGTTATCGCTTAGCAAAGCGGCCTGAGGCCGCCCGGCGCGCGCTCGCCGTGCGCTCGCTCGTTCGAGCGCACGCGCGCACGCTGACGCGCGCGCTCACCGACGACGCGCGTAGTGCATGATCACGGCGCCCGTATCGAGCGTCTTTGCATCGAGCAGCGTCAACGCGAGCGGGTCGGCGCCGGCGTCGAAGAGGCGGATTCCGGAGCCGAAGAGCCGAGGGATCACCATCAGGCGGTATTCGTCGAAGAGGTCGAGGCGAACGAACGCATTCGCGATCCCTGCGCCGCCGAACATCATGAGATCGCCTTGCACGTCGCGCTTCAGGCGCGCGACTTCCCCGACGAGATCGTCGCGCACGACGGTGCCGTTCCACCCTGGATCGCCGGTGAGCGTGCGCGAGAACACCGTCTTCGGGAGGCGGTTCATCGTGGCCGCGTGCGGCACGCCCGCCGCCGCGCTGGAGGGGTCCGTCTCGGCGGCGCTCCAGAACTCCTTGTTGAAGAGGAAGTTCACGCGTCCGTAGAGAAGGTGTCCCGCGCGGTCGAGCGCCCACCCGGACCAGTGCTTCTCGAGGTCGCCCGACCACTCCGGCCCGATGAACTCGCCGTTCGGCCCGGCGATGTACCCATCGACGCTCGTGAACATCGAAAGCACGACCTTGCTCATCTCTGCCTCCTAGGCGCCATGCGGCGCGAGCACGCAAGGGCGCAACCAACACTGGTTTCAATCCACAACCAGTTGCCACCCTGCTCGATCCGGTTGCATGCTGCAAGCAGAATGCGCTCCGGGTGCCCCATCAACCTGACGCTCGAGGCGCTCGGCGACCGCTGGAGCCTGCTCGTCATCCGCGATGTGATGTTCGGCAATCGCCGACACTTCCGCGAGCTCTTGACCCGCTCGGAAGAGGGCATCGCTTCGAACATCCTCGCCGACCGGTTGAAGCGCCTCACGGCGGCTGGACTTCTCTCGCGCGCCGACGATCCGACGCACGAACAGAAGGGCATCTACAGCTTGACGGAGAGGGCGATCGAGCTCGTGCCGCTGCTCGCGCAGATGGGCGCGTGGGGCCGTCGGCACTTCCCCGTCACCGAGGAGCTCTCCATTCGCGCGCAGCTCCTCGAGGAGGGCGGCCCTGCGATGTGGGAGCGCTTCATGGAGGACCTGCGAGCGCTGCATCTCGGGGCGCCGCGGAACCGCCGCGGCCCGACGGTGCTGGAACAGCTCACCGTGGCGTTCGAAGAAGCGCGCGCCCGAGCGCCCTCCCCTGCGAAAGCGCACACGAAGACGAAGACGAAGCGCGCGCGGCCATGACCTAGGCGACGAGGCGCGAGCAACGCGGCGGCGCCCGATGCCGCCGACGTACGTCCGCGTGCCGGGCGGCGCTGCGTGCCCCCGCCGAAGGGTCGCCGCGATGGGGCATCGCCACACGTGACCGCGTGACGTCGTCGGAATGGAGGAACCTCGGGACGCTCGGCCATCTGCGCTCGGTGGGCTGGCCCGGGAACCGCAGCGTCGGCGCCCGCCGGCTTCGCGCCATTTGTTAATGCAATACCATTGCGTTCAATCGCATACTGCCCACCATGACGAGCACGACGACCGCTTCATGGCGGTGGGCGCTCTCGATGACGGCATGGGCGATGGCTGCGACGACGGGCGTCGCCTGCGGCGCGTCGGCGGATGTCAGCACGGCCTGCACCAACCCGCCGGCGAGCGCATCTGCGGACGCGAGCGGGGATGCGGTCGCGGATGCAGGACGAGACGCGGCACGGACCCCCCGCCCCCCCGCCGGAGAGCTGTCTCACCCAAGGCTCGGCCACATGCAACCCGGTCACGAATGAGGGCTGCTTCGAAGACGAGCGATGCACGTCCGTAGGGAGCCGCGCAGAGCTGGTGTTCGGCTGCGAGCCGCACGCCGGAGCGGGCGGCCGCCTCGACCAGGCGTGCAGCGACGACGGCGAGTGCGCCGCCGGTCATCACTGCCGCGAAGGGACGTGCCGGCGATGGTCCTGCGCCGACGGCGACTGCTCGGTGGCGGGCGAGAAGTGCATCGCGCTCGAACGCCCGGTGGGAACGGCGGGAACGCTCGGAACGTGCGGCGCTCCTCGTGCCTGCAGCGCAGCCGGCGGCGCGTGCACGGTGGACGGTGACTGCTGCTCGAACGATTGCCACACCGACGCACTGCCACTAGCTCGCGCCCGGCCGGTTCGGCGGCGGTTCGCACGCATGAACGGCGCCCGCCGCTCGCCGTCGACGCGCTGACCGGCCGCCGCTACCATCGCGCGCATGAGCGCACAGCCCACCGCCCCCGCGAAGGTCGTCGTCAACGGAGAGCGCCTCTGGGCGTCGCTGATGGAGCTCGCCGAGATCGGCGGCACGCCGAAGGGCGGCGTTTGCCGTCTCGCGCTCACGGACCTCGATCGGCAAGGCCGCGACCTCGTCGTCGGTTGGGCGAAGCAGGCCGGCATGACGGTGACGGTCGACAAGATCGGCAACGTCTTCATGCGACGCGCCGGCAAGAACCCGAGCTTGCCGCCCATCGCGTGCGGCAGCCACATCGACACGCAGCCCACGGGCGGCAAGTTCGACGGCAACTACGGCGTGCTCGCCGGTCTCGAGGTCGTGCGCACGCTGAACGACCACGGCATCGAGACCGAGGCGCCGATCGAGGTCGTCTTCTGGACGAACGAAGAGGGATCCCGCTTCGTGCCCGTCATGATGGGGTCCGGCGTGTTCGCCGGCGCCTTCACGCTCGAGACGGCGCTCGCCGCGAAAGACGTGGAGGGAAAGACCGTCGGCGAGGAGCTCGCGCGCATCGGCTACGTCGGTGACGAGGAGCCGGGCAAGCATCCGCTCGGTGCGTACTTCGAGGCCCACATCGAGCAGGGACCCGTGCTCGAGGACGCGGGCGTCACCATCGGCGTCGTGACCGGCGTGCTCGGCCTCCGCTGGTACGACTGCGTCGTCTCCGGCATGGAGGCGCACGCCGGCCCGACCCCGATGGCGCTCCGCAAGGACGCGCTCCAGATCGCGACGCGCATCATGCAAGAGACGGTCGCCATCGCGCATCGTTACCCGCCGTACGGACGCGGCACGGTGGGCTTCGTGCAGGTCTTCCCGAACAGCCGCAACGTCATCCCCGGACAGGTGAAGTTCTCGATCGACCTCCGCAACGTCGACAACGAGCGCCTCGACACGATGGACCGCGAGATCCGCGCGTTCGTCGAGAAGTGCGCCGCGGAATCGGGGCTTCGCATCTCGATCGAGCAGGTCTCGTACTTTCCGCCGTGCCCGTTCGAGAAGGGCTGCGTGTCCGCCGTCGAGTCCGCCGCGAAAGAGCTCGGCTACTCGTACATGAACGCCGTCTCCGGCGCAGGACACGACGCCGTGTACATGGCGCGCCTCGCTCCGGCCGGGATGATCTTCGTGCCCTGCAAAGACGGCATCAGTCACAACGAGATCGAGGACGCCAAGCCCGAGCACCTCGAGGCCGGCTGCAACGTCCTCTTGCACGCCATGCTCGACCGCGCCGGCCGTCGCTGACCGCGCGCCCTCACCGCCCGCGCTCAGCGTGGCGCGCGGAAGCACGTCGACACGTGGTCGTCGACGAGCCCGCACGCCTGCATGAACGCGTAACAGATCGTGGGACCGACGAACCGGAACCCGCGCTTCGTCAGATCGCGGCTCATCGCCTCCGATTCGGGCGTGCGCGCCGGCACGTCCTTCAGCGTGCGGCGGCGGTTCACGAGCGGCGCGCCGCCGACGAACGACCAGATGTACGCATCGAACGACCCATGCTCCTTCTGCACGGCAAGGAACGCGCGCGCGTTCGTCACCGTGCTCTCGATCTTGCCGCGATGCCGAACGATGCCCTCGTCCTGCACGAGCGCGTCGATGCGTGCCTCGTCGAAGCGTGCGACCTTCTTCGGATCGAACCCGGCGAAAGCCTTCCGGTAGCCGGCGCGCTTCCGAAGGATCGTGATCCACGCGAGCCCGGCCTGCGCCCCCTCGAGCGTCAGGAATTCGAAGAGGGCGCGGTCGTCGTGGACGGCCACGCCCCATTCCTCGTCGTGATAGCGCACGTAGAGCGGGTCTGCGCCGGCCCACCCGCAGCGCGTCACCGGCCCGGCGTCTTCTCTCCTCTTGGCAGCCATCACGGCGCACGATACCGCGCCGGGTCACTTGCCGGCGCGCGCATCTCGACCTAATGAACATGTTCAGTGAACGAGTTCACCAAAGCAGCGGCGCCAGCCGGGAGAGCGCAGCAGAAAGAGGAGACGCGAGCGCGGATCCTCGCCGTTGCGCGCGGCCACTTCGAGCGCGAGGGCTTCGAGGCCGCGAACATCCGCGCGATCGCCCATGAAGCCGAGGTCGCTCCCGGCACCGTGCTCCTCCACTTCCCGGACAAGCGGCAGCTCCTCCACGCTGCGCTGTTCGAGGACCTCGAGCGCGTCGTCGACGACGCGTTGAAGAAGCGCGGAGGTGCGCGCCTCGAAACGCGGCTCCGCGCGATCGCCGACGCTCTGTTCTCCTACTACCGAGCGCGCCCGAAGCTCTCGCGCACGCTTCTCCGCGAGGCGCTCGTGTGCGAGCCGCCCTGGCGCGAGCGCTACGCGGCGCAGGTTGGGCGTGTGCACGCGCACGTGGTGTCGCTCGCCTCGGCCGCGAAAGAGCGCGGCGAGCTCACGCCGGAGGCCGACGAAGCGCTCGTGTCCGCCTCGTTCCTCTCGTTCTACTACTTCGCGCTGCTCGGCTGGGCGCAGGAGGCGGTGGCCGATCCGGCGCCGATGTTCGGCCGGCTTCTCGCGGAGCATCTCCGTCCACTCACCACGTCGCCGAAGCCGAAAGGAGCTCGCCGATGACCGTCATCTTTCGCGACGAACGCGCCAAGGCCGTCATGACCGCCGCTTACGACCGGTTCTTCACGCGTGCGCTCTCGGGTGCGCGGGCCGAGTCGAAGACGATCGCGACGCGCGCGGGATCGACGCATGTACTCGTGGCCGGCAATGCCGACGGTCCGCCGCTGCTGCTCGTCCACGGCGCGCTCGGGAGCTCCGCCCACGTGCTCGGCGAGGTCTTGCCCCTGCTCGAGCGCTACCGTGTGTACGCACCGGACGTCGTCGGTCAGTCGGTGAAGAGCGCAGACGTGCGGATCCCGCTCGACGGCCCCGAGTACGGCGAATGGCTCGTCGACGTGCTGGATGGGCTCGGTCTCGTGCGACCACACGTGTACGGCGTCAGCTGGGGCGGCTTCGTCGCGCGCAAGCTCGTCGAGGTCGATCCGGGGCGCATCGATCGCCTCGTCCTGCTCGTACCCGCGGGCGTGGTCGGCGGGCCCGCGGTTCGCGGCTTCCTCGACGTCGGCTGGCCGATGGCCATGTACCGCGCGTTCCCGAGCGAGGCCCGCCTGCGTAGGCTCACGCGCGCCCTCTTCACGGACATCGACGACGCGTGGCTCGCCTACTTCGGTGAGGCCATCCGCAGCTACCGGCTCGACATGCGCATTCCGCCCCTCGCGGTGCCGTCCGCCCTCGCCGGGTTCGACCGCCCGACGCTCGTGATCGGCGCCAGTGACGACATCAGCTTCCCGGGCGCCGCGCTGCTCACGCGCGCCCGGGAGCTCTTTCCTCATGCCGAGACCGAGCTGCTCCAGGGATGCAAGCACGTCCCGCCGAGCGACGCGGCGTTTCGCGCGCGCCTCGCCGAGCGCGTCGACCGCTTCCTCGCGTCCGAAGTACCCGCGATGACCGCGCCCGCCGCGTGACCGCCTCAGTCTCGCAGGGTCTGCGCGATGCCGCCGTGCTCGTCGGCCACCGTTGCCGTGCAACGCGGAGGCTCTCCTTCGGCGGCGTCCTCGACCGGCTCGTGAGCCTGCAGGAGGACACTCACCGTCGTTCCTTTCCCCGGTAGCGACGACAGAGCAATCTCGCCTCCGAGCTCGCTCACGAGGCGCTGCGTGATCGCGAGCCCGAGGCCGGTCCCCTGCCCCGCCTGCTTCGTCGTGTAGAACGGGTCGAACACGCGCCCGACCTGTTCGGGAGGAATGCCGACACCGTTGTCCGTCACCTCGAGGAGGACGCGTCCATCGGGGCTTCGGCGGATGGTGACGGTGAGCTCGCTGTCTTCTCGCGGCCGCTCACGCATTGCTTCGACGGCATTCAGCACCAGATTCAGCACGATTTGCGCGAGGCGCGGGACCGAACCGCGCACGAGCGGCACGGGGTGCCTCTCGATGACCAGCGACGCCGTCTTCTCGATCTCGACCCGCGCGAGCGCGATCGTCGAGTCGACGACGCACGCGAGGTCGATCGCCGCGAGCGGAGCCGGCTCGGCGCGCGCGAGCATGAGCAGCTCGCGGACGATGAAGCGGATGCGGTCGACACCCTCGAGCGCGACATCGAGCGCTTCACGCGCCGTCTCCGCTCGCGGCCCGAGGCCGACCAGCTGCTTCTTCGCGATCTCGATGTTGTTGAGCAGGTACGCGAGCGGATTGTTCACCTCGTGCGCAACTCCCGCGGCGAGGAGCCCGAGCGACGCGAGACGATCCGCCGCCCGAAGCTGCTGCTGGAGGCGCGCGCGTTCGGCGATGTCGCGCCCGACGACGAGGCGCGCCCGAGCGCCGTCGAAGAGCACGCTTTGCGTCGGCGCGATCTCGACCAGCATGGGCTCGCCGTCGCGGCGCACGAGGCGGATCTCGGTGAGCTCCGGAGTGCCCGGTGCGTCGGGCGGCAAGGCGAGACGTTCGGCGAACAACGCGCGCGAGCGCGGATCGATGTAGGTGCGCAGATCGGAGCCGACGAGCTCCTCGGCCGCGGACCAGCCGAGCGCGCGTACGAACGCGCGATTCACGAAGACGATACGCCCTCCCTGGTGGATGACGACGAGATCGGGGAGACGCTCGAGAACCGCGCGCAGCTCTTCGTTGGTGCGCTGCGAAGCAACGATGCTCTCGGCCAGCGCGCGCTCCTGCGCTTCCGAGAGGCGCGCGCCGCGTCGAAAGCGGGTCACCGTGCGGACGGCGCGACGCGCCGTTTCGACGACCGAGGGCCGACGCGGCAGCGCGAGCTCGAGGTCCAGCGTTCGCGGCGTGACGCGCGCCTCGAGGATGTCGGCACGGGGCCGACCGAGCAGCACGGGAAGCGACGAAATCGAGCCCACGCATATCTCGAGGAACGGGGCGGAAGCAGCGTGCCCCGGCGGGATGTCGGCGTGGATCGACAGACGCCCGCGGCCGGCGACCTTCTGGAAGAGCCGCAGATGAGGAAAGTGCGAAGGCGCGATCCAGCGCGCCGCGAGCCCGTACAGCGTGCTGACCGACATCGTCGAACGGGCGAGCAGGCGAAGCGGTGCGTACGAAGGTACCTCGTTCATCGCGCGTCCTACGTCACGGAGCCGCTCGACATCATCGTCGACGACACGTGCCAGCTCGGCGCAGAGGTCGGTGACGGTTTTCCACGAAACGACGCCGCGCGAGAGCTCGTCACGCGAGAGGCCCAGGCCATCGAGGACGACGGCGCTGCCGATGCCGGCGTGGTCCATCGCTTCGACGAGGATTCGCGTCGCGCGGGTGCTCACCAGCATCGTCGGTGCGTCGTCCTTACCACGCCCGTCACGAACGGCGCGGCCGAGGAGCGGTTGCGCGCGCGCCGGGCGCCCGGCGCCACGCGGCGAAGAGCCCCGCGCCGAGCACCACGACGCAGAGCGCAGCGACCGCGATGCTCCACAAGAGACGCGGCCCGCCGAGCCCTTGCGCCACGCGCGCGATGTCGCTGGCGCTCTTCGTTCCGTCCACCGTCGCCGTGTCGCTGAACAGGTAGTCCATCCCGCGGCCCAGCGTGTCGAGCGCGAGCCGAAGACCGAGGAACTGCGCGAGGAACATCCGCTCGCGCGGGCTGCCCCAGACGACGAATCCGACCACGACGCCGGCGACGAGCGGGATGGCGATCACGCCCGCGACGCTGCGCACCCAGACCGCGAGCGAACCGACGAGCAGAGCTGCGAGCGCAACGAGAACGACGCGCGCGCGCCGAGGCCCGCGGCACGTCGCCAGGATGGCTGCTCCGACGAACGCCGGGGCGACGAGACCCCCGAGGCACACGAGCGCGTCGACCGTGCCGCCTGCGTTGCGGGTGTGCGCGAGGCCCGACGCATCGGCAAAGATCTCGAGCCGCTCGAAGCTGCCGCCGACCGCGAGCGCCGTGAGACCGTGCCCCATCTCGTGCACCCACGTCGCGAGGAGGGTGAACGGATAGAGCAGCACACCACCGAACGGCACGAACGTGCCGAGGACGACGGAGACGACGCCCGCCACGAGCAGCGCGCCGCGGGACGTCGGCCGGTCGTCGTTCCTCTTCATCGCATGCTCCGCCCGCACGTCTTAGCGCCGCGCGGGCGGTCGACAACCCCGTACCTCAGCCGCAAGGTGTCGAACGCGAATGGCGCGCCGTCTGCATCGGTACCGCACATGCCTACGGTCGCGGTTCACGAGAACGACACGCAGCCGCGGGAAGCTCGGCCCGGCGCTGCGCGCGTCACCGGCCCCTCCGAGGCGAATGGCCACGCCGATGTCGCGGACCTCACCGAGCTGCTCACCGAGATCCGCATCCTTCTTCCCGGCACCGAGGTGTTCCTCGCGTTCCTCACGACGCTGCCGTTCACGAACCGCTTCGATTCGCTGACCGCGACGCAGCGCGGGGTCTACCTCTGCACCTTCTTCTCTGCGCTCACGGCGTTCATCTGCTTCGTCGCGCCTGCCGCGTACCACCGCATTGCGCGCCCCATCCACGACAAGCCGCGTTTCAAGGTGTTCGCGAACGTTTTCCTCGTCGTGGGGCTCGTGCCGGTCTCCGTGTCGGTAATTCTCGCGACGTACCTGGTTGCGTCGATCGTGATCGGCACCGTTTCGGCGGCATGCGCCGCCGTCGGGATGACGTTGATGATCCTGGTCGCGTGGTGGGTCATTCCCATCCTGCGCGCTCACGACCGCTACCCCTACCGTCGTCGCTGAGGCCGTTCCCGCGCGGAGGGGCTTGACGGCCCATGGCCGCGGCGGCAATTGATTCGTTGCCATGCCGCTCAGCGATCAGATGCGCCAAGAGTTCGACAACCTCGTCAAGAAGAACAAGGTCGTTCTCTTCATGAAGGGCAACAAGCACTTCCCGCAGTGCGGGTTCTCCGCGCAGGTGGTCGGGATCCTGAAGGAGCTCGGCGTCGGCTTCGAGACGGTGAACGTGCTCGCCGATCCTGCGGTGCGCGACGGCATCAAGGAGTACTCGAGCTGGCCGACCATCCCGCAGCTCTACGTCAACGGCGAGTTCGTCGGCGGCTGCGACATCGTCAAGGAGATGTACGCGGCGGGCGACCTGCAGAAGTCGCTCGGCGTGCAGGAGCAGGCGGTCGCGGCGCCGAAGATCACGCTCGACGAAGGCGCCGTGAAGGCGATCAAGGCGGCCGACGAAGGCAACGGCGAGCACCTCCGCCTCGAGATCTCCCCGCAGTTCCAATACGAGCTCTACTTCGGCCCGAAGCAGGCCGGCGACGTCGAAGTCGTCGTGAGCGGCGTCACCGTGCTGTTCGACAAGCAGAGCGCCAAGCGCGCCGACGGACTGTCGGTCGCCTGGGTGGAGACGGCCGACGGCGGCGCGTTCAAGATCGAGAACCCGAACGAACCGGCCCGCGTGAAGCCGCTCTCGGCCACCGAGCTGAAGAAGTGGATGGACGAGGGCAAGTCGTTCGAGCTCGTCGACGTCCGCGGTGAAGACGAGCGAGCGGTCGCGAAGATCGCCCGCGCACGAGCGCTCGACGACGAGGGCGAGAAGCACCTCCGCTCGCTCGACAAGAAGACGCCAATCGTCTTCCAGTGCCATCACGGCATGCGCAGCCGCAACGCCGCCGAGCGCTACGTGCGCGAAGGCTTCACGAACGTGTACAACCTCGAAGGCGGCATCGAGGCGTGGTCCCAGAAGGTCGACCCGACCGTCCCGCGGTACTGACCATGGCGGCCATCGAAGACGCCATCAAGGCTGCGATCGTCGACAAGATCCCGGATGCGAACGTCGAGGTCGCGCCCGGCTCCGGCGGTCACTTCACGCTGAACGTCGTGTCGCCCGTGTTCGCCGGCAAGAGCATGCTGGAGAGCCAGCGGCTCGTCCTCGGCGCCATCGCCCACCTCATGAAGGGTGACGGCGCTCCGGTGCACGCGATCGACAGCCTGAAGACGCGCACGCCCTGAGGGCGTCCCTCGACCACGTCGTCTCAGCGCACGAGGGACGGCTTCCCCATCTTCATCACCGGCGGCTTCACGGCCGGCGGAGCCTTCGGCGTCTTCGTCTGCGGGACGTGCGGCGTCTTCACCGCAGTGTCTGCGGGCGGCGGCAGCATGATCCCGCCGGCGACCGGGAACGCCTCGGCCTCGCCCTTCACTTCGACGGGCGCGCCCGTTGCGGTGCCCACGGGCGGCATCGCCGGCATCTCGCCGAGAACGGCGACCGCGCCCATGCGCTGATCCGAAGGCGCGCCCGTGCCCTTCGCGAGCGCCGTCCACGCGGCGGCGGCCATCGCGCCGGCGCCAGCGACCGACAGGGCGAGCTTCTTCCGGCGCTTCTTCTTCACGCCCTCGGGGCAGTCTTGCGTGAGGATCGTCCCGTCGGCGCGCTGATAGAAGCGCACGCAGATCTCGCCGCCGAGCCGCTCGTTGAGGAACGCCTCCGCCTCGTCGCGCTGCATGCTGGAGAGGTTGTAGACGTTCTTCTCGCAGCTGAGACAGAAGCGCGCGCGCTCATCGCCGACCATTTCGTTCCAGTCGGCCTTGCACGGGCTCGCCACGCGAATCTGGTCGAGCAGCGGAAGCGCCCGCTTCGCGCCGCTCTCGCGAAGACGCGCCTCGACGGCCGCGAGCTCGGCGTCGAGCGCCCGGCCCCGCGCGCGGAGCTCGTCGATGTGACTGGTCTGGGCGCGGACCTCCGCGAGCTCACGCTCGAGCGAGTCCTTCCGTTCACGCAGTGCGTCGAGCTCGTTCCGGTAGGGAGAGGAGGGGCTGGTCACGGCCGCTGATGACGCGCGACCCAGCCCGGGGATCTCCTCTTTCAGCGAGCTTCGGCAGAAAAGCTCTCTTCCGGGTAGAGGCTCGCGATCTCGCTCCGGTACTTCTCGTTCACGACCTTGCGCTTCACCTTCATCGTCGGCGTGAGCTCCCCGCCGTCGATCGAGAATTCGCGCGGAATGACGACGAATTTCTTGATCGTCTGGACCCGGGCGAGGCGCGCGTTCACGCCCTCGATCTGCTTTTCGAGGTGCTTCTTGAACGTCGCACACCTCGCCGCCTCTTCCACGGTCTTCGCGGAGCTGCCCGCCGCCTCGGCCTCGGCCACCACCCGTTCCGGGTCGAGCGTGAGGAGCGCGGACAGGTACTTCTTGCGATCGCCGACGACGACCGTCTGCGCGATGACCGGGATCGACTTCAGGTGACCTTCGAGGACCTGCGGCGCGATGTTCTCGCCGCCCGCCGTGATGAGGAGGTCCTTCTTCCGATCGGTGATCTGCACGAAGCCTTGCGCATCGATGGTGCCGATGTCGCCGGAGTGGAGCCAGCCGTCCTCGTCGAGGGCGTTCTTCGTGGCCTCGGCATCCTTCAAGTAGCCCTTGAAGACGTGCTTGCCGCGCATGCAGATTTCGCCGTCGCTCGCGATCTTGATCTCCGCGCCCGGCAGGCAGACGCCGCACTTGCCCGTGCGGTAGTTGCCCGGCGGCGAGTACGTGGCCGGCCCGGTGCACTCGCTCATGCCGTACACCTCGAGGAGCGGCATGCCGAGCGCGAGGAAGAACTCCAGCGTGTCCTTCGAGATGGGCGCCGCGCTCGTCACGCACACGCGCGCGCGGTCGAGCCCGAGCCGCTTTCGCACCTTGTCGAAGACGATCTTCTTGGCGACGGGGTAGAGCGCCGGCTTCCTCTCGCCGCGCTGCTCGGCGTAGCCGCCCGCGAGGCCTTGCTTCCGCGCCCAGGCGACGAGCTTCTTCCGCATCGGGGGCGCGCTCGCGCCGGCGGCGACCATCTTCGCCTGAATCTTCTCCCAGACGCGCGGGACGCCCATGAAGACGGTGGGCCGCGCCTCGACGAGGTTCTCCCCGAGCTTGTCGAGGCTCTCGGCGAAGTAGACGAGCGACCCCATCGCCATCGGGCCGTGCACGGTGAGGATCTGCTCGGCGACGTGGCTCAGGGGCAAGTAGCTGAGCGTCACGTCGTCCGCGCTGCCGCCGATGGCGCCGAGGATCGCGCGCGCCGTCCACACGCAGTTCGTATGCGTGATCATGACGGCCTTCGGATCACCGGTGGTCCCCGACGTGTAGATGAGCGTGCAGACGTCGTCGGGCTTCTGCTCGGCGAGCCGCGCATCGAGCGCCGCGTCGGTCACCTTCTCTGCGAGCTCGAGGAACTCCGGCCAAGCGAGCACGCGGACCTTCCCGCGCCCGGCGTCCGCCTCGGTCGTGCCCGTCATCTGCACGACGGTCTCGAGGAGCGGCATGCGGTCCTTCTCGGCGACGAACTTCGCGACCTGCTGCGGCGTGTCCGCGAACGCGACCTTCGCCTCGCAGTGCTCCGTGATGTAGCGGACCTGCTCCGGGCTGTTCGTCGTGTAGATGCCGGCCGGCATCGCGCCCGCGAAGATCGCGCCCACGTCGGCGATGAGCCACTCGGGGCAGTTCTGGCCGATGAGAGAGACGCCTTTGCCGCGCTCGACCCCGAGCGCCAGCAGCGCGCGCGCCGCTCGCCGAACGTCACGCGCGTACGCGTTCCACGTCGTCGTTCGCCATCCCCCGTTGCGCTTTACGCGAAACGCCGGACGTTCCCCATGCTTGTTCGCGGTCTCTGCGAGGACCTCGTGCACCATCGTCGGCATACCCGACAGCATAATGGATGCGCGGCGGGACCGGCAGCGCGGCGGCGGCCGATCCACGTCTCAACTGAACGTCTCAACCGAAACGTTCGTCGAGGTGCTCGTCGAGCGCGGTTGCCGTCGCGAAGAGACGCTCCACGGCGTCGTGCAGCTCCTGGACGAGCGGGCGCTCCGCGCCGAACGCGCCAGCGCGCGAGACCACGCCGAGAGCCATGAGATCGCGACGGATCGGGTCGTGGAGCTCGTCGAAGTGGAAGTTCTTCGCCTCCTCGATGCGCCAGCGGAGCAGCGCCCAATCGGGCTGGAGCACGCGTAGGCTCGCGGCGAGATTGTCGAGCGCGCGCACGACCGCGTGCGCCCAGGCGTACAACCCGCGGAGATAGTCGGCGAGCGGCGCGTCGGCGACGAAGAGGCGGTGGAGCCGGCGGTCGACGCTGGCGAGCTGCACCGCGGCGAGCGCATCGCGCAGCGCTCCGAGGTCCTTGATCCGCGCATCGAACGTCCGGAGCGCGGCGCGAGCCGACGCGTCACGCGGTGCGTCTTCGACGGCGCGCTCGAGACACTCGAGGTTCATGCTCATCGTGAGCTGGTCCTCGCAGAGCTCGTCGAGGAGCTCCTGCGCGTCGAGGAACTCGATCTCCGTCGCCGGCGGCGCGGCGGCATGGGCGCGCAGGCGGACGTGCGATTCGTTCGGCGAGCGCGTGCTCGGCGCAGGACGGCGCGGGGGCGGCACGACCGGCGGAAGCGTCTTCGGCGCCGACGGCATCGCGGCGCTGGGCGCGAGCATAAGATGCCGGAACGCATGAGGTTTGTGCGACTGCGTTAGCGTGGGCACGGCGAACCCTCCGCGCAGTAGATACGGCGCAGGTGCGTGCTTCTCCCCTCGCGTCTCGAGCGTTCTCTGCGGAGAACTGGCCGTGGGCTCGCCCGAGCGCCACACTTCTGGAAGCGGAGGTTGAAGTCTTGGTCCTCCAGAGCCCGATTTCCAAAGCGATTTTCCTTACTGCACTCGGTGGCGTGACGGTCGCGGCGGCCACCCGCGCGAGCGATCGACAGCCGCTGCCTGCGCCTTCCGTGATGGACGCGCGTGACGCGGCGGCCGCGTCGTCGCTGCCGGCGAGCAGCAGTGCGGCGCCGCTCGCCGCCGCGGGAGGCGGAGGCGCGAAGAGCAAGACCGCGGAGCCCGCAACGACGGGCCCGTGCGGAGCGGGCATGGTGCTCGTCGACGGCGAGTACTGTCCGGACGCCGAGCAGGTCTGCCTGAAGTGGCTCGATCCTCCGCCGTATCAGAACACGCGCTGCGGGGAGTACGCGAAGCCCTCCAAGTGCAAGACGGCGCGTCAGCATCGCCGCTTCTGCATCGACAAGGAGGAGTACGTCGAACCGAGCGGCGCGGACGACGCGCTGCCCGTCGTCGGCAAGAAGTGGGGCGAGGCGAAGTCCTTGTGCGAAGCGCGCGGCGCGCGGCTCTGCAAAGAGAGCGAGTGGGAGTTCGCGTGCGAGGGTCCGGAGATGACTCCTTATCCGTACGGGTACAAGCGCGAGCCCGGAGCGTGCAACGTCGACCGCACGGATCTCGGCGGCGCGGAAGACAAGCTCACCGACCATCGCGCGGCGGCCGCATCGTTCCCTCAGTGCACGAGCAGCTTCGGCGTGCACCACCTCACGGGCAACGTCGACGAGTGGGTCGAACGCGAGAACGGCGTCGCGCCGAATCGATCCGCGCTGCGCGGCGGCTGGTGGCTTCCTGGACGGAACCGTTGCCGCGCGGCGACGCTCGGCCACGACGAGACGTACGCCGGCAAGCAGGTCGGCTTCCGCTGCTGCAAAGACGCGCCGCCCGGCTGACCGGCGCGGAGCTCGCGCGGATCAACGCGCCGCGAAGTCGTTCGCGGCGTGCGCGCGCGGCACGAGCGCTTCGATCCGGTCTGCTTCCGCCGTTCGTCCGAGCTCGCGCGCGGTCTTCGCGTAGCGCGTGAGCTCCTCGGCGCCGATCGCTTCACGATTTCGCTCGAGCAGCGGCAGGAGCTCGTCCCACTCGCCTTCGAGCAGCAGCGCGTACGCGAGCACGCGCAACGCGATGGCGACGAGGTCCGGCGACGCCTGGGGCACGAGCACCGGTCGGAGCAGCTCGATCGCCTCACGGCCGTCGTGACGCTCGAGCGCGGCGTACGCTTTCTCGATCGCCGCGGCGAGCGGCGCGTCCGCGGCGCGCACGTCCGCCTGCCGGAACGCCTGCATGTTCGTGTACGTGAACATTGCGGCGAGAAACCCGATCCACCAGCTCTTCGTCGCGGCCGCAAACATGAGGAGCAGACCGGCGACGCCGATCGAGATCACGCGCGCGGGCTTCTCGCCGCGACCGCGCGTGAACACATGCAGGATCGAGCGCATGACGTTCCCGCCGTCGAGCGGAAGCATGGGCACGAGGTTCGCGATGCCCCATCCGATCGTCACGAGCTTCAGCCACCGCATCGCGAGGTTCGCGACAGGGTGCGACGGGTCGAACGTGAAGCGGCTCGCGAGCAACACGAGGCCGTAGAAGAGAAAGCCCGCGAACGGACCCGCCAGGCTGATCGCGATGGCGCGGCCGTTCGAGAGCTGCCCCGGCGAGCTCCACGTCGTCGTGCCGCCCATGCCGTGGAGCTCGATCTGAGGCACGAGCCCAAAGGCGCGGCCGACGACGGCGTGACCGAGCTCGTGGACGAGCACGGCGACGAAGATGATCACCCCCGCGAGCGCGAGCGCCTTCGGATCGTTGCCCTCCGAGCTCGCGAAGACGAGCGCGAGGAACAAGAACGCGGGCCGGACGCGAACGGGAATGGGGCCGAGACGGAACTGCACTAGGGATCCTCGGACGACGAGCTTCCGGACGAGCGCAAGGCGAGCACACCTCGCGATCCGGCAAACCGCGCACGTCGGTTATAGCACCGCGCCGTTCCCCGCCGCGGCTGCCTCCTGACGGCGGCGCGCAGCGCGTCCGATGATGCCTGCGAAGAGCCGTCGCATGAAGCGCGGCGAGACCGCGTTCAGCCACATGACGAGCTTGATGGCGACACCAGGGACGACGATGGCGCGGTCGTGATCGAAGCCGCTCACCGCCGCGCGCGCGCACGCTTCGGCGCTGATCTCGACGAACCCAGGGACCTTCGCGCCCGTGAAGTTGCCCATGGTCTCCTCGAACTCGGTGGCGACCGGACCTGGGCAGACCTGCATGGCAACGACGCCGGTGCCCGCGAGGTCGGCGCGGAGCCCCTCGGTGAAGCCGGTCACGAAGTGCTTCGTCCCGCAGTAGGCCGCGAAGAGCGGCATCACTCCGAGGCCGAACCCCGAGCTGATGTTCATGACGCCGCCACGCCGTCGCTCGACCATGCCGGGGAGGAACGCGAGCGTGAGCAGCGTGAGGCTCGTCACGTTCAGGTCGATCATGAACGCCGTCTTCGCGGGGTCGGCGCGGTCGAACACGCCCATCATCCCGACGCCCGCGTTGTTGACCAGCACGTCGACCTCGAGGCCGCGCCCCCGGACCTCGCCGGCAAGGCCCGCGACCGCCGCGCGATCGGCGAGGTCGCAACGTACGACCTCCACGCGCAGAGCGGGATGCTCGGCGGCGAGCGTGCGTTTCAGCTCCTCGAGGCGTTCGAGCCGCCGTGCAACGAGGACGAGCGCCTTGGCACGCCGCGCAACGAGCCGCGCGATCTGCATGCCGATCCCGGACGAGGCGCCGGTGACGAGCACCGTGCCGCCGTCGATCGCCGAGCGCGCCATCAGAGGCTCTCCGCGCACGAGAAGATCCCGAACCCACAGCCCGACTTGCTCGTCAGGCACGACGTCATCTTCGCGCGCCCGACGGCGCTCATGCCCGAGAGGTACATCTGGCAGTCGGTCATCGACACCGACTTGCACTTGGCCGTGATCTGCGCGCACGGCGCATCGGCCGAGGGGTCGGGGCACGCCGATTTCATCGCCAGCTCACCGCAGCGGTACGTGCTGCATGCGTCACAGACCTGCTTCGGCGTGAGCTTCGCGACGCAGTCGAGCATCCGCTGCGCGACCTTCGGTTTGAACGCGCGCTTGTAGCTCTCGCACTGCTCTCGCGGGAACGCGAACCCGCGGCACGGCTTCATCACGCTGCAGCTCCCTGCGGTGCCTTGGTCTTCGCTGCACGCCGAGGTCGGGCGCGTGATCTTCTTCGGGTCGACGAACCCGCACGTCTCCGCATCGGCTCCGGCAGCACCGGAGCCTTCGGCGGTTGGATCGCCCGGATCCTCCTCGCCGTCGTCGAGCGCGACGAAGAGGCGTTCCTGAGGCTCCTCCGCGGTCGCGCGCGGCTCGATGCGAGCGACGCCCGCGTCGAGGGGCTGCGGGGGCTGCGGAGGAATGTCGACGACGTTTGCCGCGACGACTGCGTTCTGGCCGGTGTTGCAGGCCGACCCGGCCATGCCGAACGCGAGCGAGAGAAACGTCGCGCGATCGACCTTCAGGACCATCTCGCCAGCGTACTACCGATCTGCGCGCCGTCGCTGACGACGCACGAACGCAGCGACCGCGTCGCTCGCCTTCTCCAGCGCCTCGTCCTGCTTCGCTTCTCCCTCTTTCTTTGGCAGCGCCAACGAGTGATCACCGCCGGGGACGACGTGCAGCTTCGCGGCGGGAAGGCCGCGCACGAGCGCGCGCATCTCGACCTCGTTGCCGAGCTCGTCGCGCGAGCCCTGCACGAACAGCATCGGACATCGAATGCGCGGCAAGTGAGCGTCACGCCGGATCTTCGGCTTGCCGATCGGATGCAGCGGGTAGCCGAAGAAGACGAGACCGGCGATGCCGAGGTCGTCCGCGGAGGGAGCAGCAGCGAGGTGAGACGCGATCCGCCCGCCCATCGACTTGCCACCCAGGAGCAGCGGCGAGCGGCCGAAGCCGATGCGCGCGCGAACGCTCGCGATGGCGGCATGCCACGTCGCCTCGAGCACGTCGGTACGGTCGGGCAGCTTCTTGCCCGCCGTCATGTAGAGGAAGTCGAAGGTGACGACATCGATGCCGCGCAGCGCGAGCCGCCGCGCGATGTCCTGCATGAACGGATGCGCCTGGCCCGCGCCCGCTCCGTGCGCGAGGATCAACGTCGCGATTGGCTCTGGCGCGCGATGCACGCACGCGCTGGTCTGGCCGTGCGCCGCGACGTCGAACGTGAAGGTCTCCACCGCGGTGCAAGCATAGCTCGCCGCGCGCCCTTCAAAGCGACAGGGCCCACTTCGACCAGAGGTCGTTCGCCGCCGCGGGCGTCATGCCGGTCACGTCGGCGAAGGCCTTCGTCCCCGTCGGGTCGGAAGCCGCGTTGTCCCGCCAGCGCTGGTAGAACGGCCACAGCTTGCCGCGCTCGTCGAGCCACTGGCACACGTACCTCGCGAGCGCGTAATGGAGGTCTTCGCGGTCGCCGCGGAACGTCGCATCCGGCATGCCGAACAGCGCGTCGAGCCGCGCCGCACTACGTTCCTCGCGCGAGGTCATCGCCTTCTTCAGCCGCGGGTGACGCCAGTTCTTGATGCCGTGGATCTCCCCGGGCTTCGTGATGACCGGAGCCTCGAACACGGAAGCGATGCCCTCGTTCAGCCACGTCGGCGCACCGGGGAAGTCAGCCTCGACGAGGGGATGAACGAGCTCGTGCGTCAGGGTGCCGAGACCGAGGCCCGCGTTCATGACCATGTAGCGGTCGCTCGGCGAGTAGAAGCCGTAGTGAGCGATGCACGGCGCGTCGTACTGCTTCTTGCAGAACGCCTCGTAGCCCGCGGCATTGGCGAACAGGTACACGCTGATCGCCTCACTCGGCTTCTTGCCGAAGCGATTGTTCATGTAGCCGGCCATCGCGTTGCGCATGAGGGCGACGCTCTGGTCGAACGCCGCGCCCTGCCATCCAGGCGGGCCAATGACGACGAAGACGTCCGACACGACCGTGGTCGTCGTTCGTGGGCCGAGCTCGACGCGTGCTCGCGCGGCGCGAGCGACGCGATCGGCCTCGAGGTCGTACGGAGCAGCCCGCGGCGGAGGGCTCGGCTCGGCGTCGGCCGTCGACTCGGCCGACGCCATCTTCGGAGCGGATGCGAGCGCGGCGACGCTCGGCTGCGCGGGTGACGCGACGGGCGTCGCCGGAGTGGACGTCCGCGGCGGCGAAGCCTTTTCGGGCGACGTGCAAGCTGCGGACGCGAGCGCGAAGGCAAACGCGAGGAGGGACTTCTTTCGCATGCTGGAAGGGACGTCGCGCGCGAGGCGCGATCTGTGACACGCCGGATGCGGAGAGAGCGCTCAGGCCGCGTCACGCGCGCCGAGGCGCTCGGGCAGCGCGAACTCGTACGTGGCTCCGTGCAGTCCGATCTCGACGACGCGATCCCAGTAGCGCATCCCGGCGGTCACCGCGGTCCGCTCTGCGGAAGGGATGGCGCGGGTGACTCGCTCGACGCCGGCGACGAGGCGCTTCACCATCGGCATCGCGAAGCGAAAGCTGGTGCGCTCGACGCCGAGCTGATCGGCGAGCTCGTCACCCACCAGCTCGCGGCACACGGTGGTCCCGAAGATCACCTTCCGTGCGGCGTCGCGCTTCTGCTTCGGCGTGACGGCGCCGTCGTAGGCGGCGTCGAAGAGCGCCTTCGTGAGGTCGCGCGAGTCTTGATCGGGCGGCTCCATCGTCGCGCCGATGAGGTCGGCGAGGCGCATCGCGTCCGGCTCGGAAGCCGGCAGGATGTCCGGGTGAACCCCGATGACGCGACCGATCCAGCGCCAGAGATGGATGTACCGCTCGGCTTCGTCGGCCTCGAAACGCATCCCGAGCTTCCGGAGGCCGTCCAGAATCGACACGGAGAACAAGAGCGTGGTGCCCGCCATGTCGTGCTGGTTCACCGGCGCGCCCCACGCCGCCGCGTTCCACTTCCCGCTCTTCAGGATCATCCGGCGAACCTGGGCGTGGATGAGACGCACCTTGACGGTGATCTGCCACCCATCGGCGAACGGGCGCATGCCACCCGGGCGGCACACCGCCTGTACGAAACGCGAGGTCTCGTTCAGCCGCGTGAGCGCTTGCTCCTTGAGGCGTCCGGACATGACGAGCGGCTTGTTGCCCGCGGGCGAGGCGTAGCCGAGCACGAGCGAGCGCGCCCCGAGGACTGCGCCGCCCAGCGCGCCGGAGCGCATCAGGAGCTCGCCGCCGCGGTCGCACGTCTCCCAGTCGACCCACGCCGGCACCTCGGCCGCTTCGTCGAGGAGGTCGCGCATCGCGCGCGGCGCGTCGGGGATCGCGCGCGAGCCGCCGCGGAGGCCCTGCTCGAACGCGCGCCAGCCCGCGCCCTTCGGCATTCCTTCGATCGCGAGGACGACCGCGTCTGCGGCGTCGTCGACCTTCGACAGGAAGGCACCGAAACGGTCCACGCGATCGCCGAACTTCACGCGCGCGGAGCTCAGGTTGACGTAGCGCGAAGGGAACGGCTCCACGCTCTCGATTCTTCCACGCGTTTCGCCGTGCGTCGAACACGAGCACGCACGCGAGAGCACCTTCCCGCGCGTGCGACGCGAATCCTGCGACGCGCGGGTTCGTCAGAACGCGAGCGCGAGGATCGGACCGACGCCGAACCCGCGGAACTCCGTGCCCGTGATGGTCGTGTAGTTGGCTTCGACGCCGAGGCCGAAGCGCGCGGTGAAGTGCACCATGAAGCCGCCGCCCGCGAGGAGCGCCGCGCCCGTCTCCGCCGGAGTGAAGCTCGCGCTCGACACGTGACCGACGCCCGCGCCCGCCTCGACGAACGGCGCGAAGCGGTCGATCGGGACCACGAGCTTCATGACCGGCATGCCGAGGTACACGTTCGGATCCGTGAAGTAGCCGGCGAGGCGCACGCCGGGAACGAGGATGACCGACCCCGTGTCGAACCCGTAGCCGAGCCGCACGCCGAGGAAGAAGCTCGTCTTCCCGCCCGCGAACACGACGCCAGGCGCGAGCCCCCATTGGAACCCCGTGTTCCACGCGACGACGATCGCACGGCCCTCGCTCATCGGCTCGGGAGGCGGGGGACGGCCGAGGTCGTCGTCGACGTTCTGCGGCGGGGGCGATGCGGGCGGCGGCGACGCCGCGGGCGCGGGGTCGACGGGCGTAGGCGCGGGCGGCGCGGCGAGCGGGTCGGTGCTCGGGGGCAGCGGCTCGGTCGGGGCGGGGTCGCTCGGCTGCGCCCGTACGGCAGGCGCCGCGGCGAGCACGGACGCGGCCACGAAGCCGTTCAGCGCGCGGCGAAGCATTTTCGTCGGGGACGTCATCGGCCGGATCCTACTCCAGCCTCGCGTCTCGCCGGGCGGGTGCGTGCTCAGCCCGAGGCCGCCGCGTGGCGCGCGCGCTTCTGGCGATACATCGCGTCGTCCGCGCGCATGAGCAGCGCTTCCGCAGGCTCGCCGGGCGTCGCCGTGGCGATGCCCGCCGAGAAAGACGTCCCGTACGTCGCCGTCATCTCCTCGAAGTGCTCGCGAAGGCGCCCGATCGCCGCGTCCGCTTCTTCGGGCGACGCGTCGAGGAGGAGCACCGCGAACTCGTCGCCGCCGAGGCGCGCGAGCACGTCGCCCTGGCGAAGGACGACGCGCGCCGAGCGTGCGAGCGCCTGCAGGACCTCGTCACCACGCGCATGGCCGTGCTCGTCGTTCACGCGCTTGAAGCCGTCGAGATCGAGGAACGCGACGGTCAGCGACCGACGCTTCCGCTGGCGGAGCTCGTGGCGGAGAAGGTTCATGAACTGTCCGCGCTGCGGAAGGCCGGTGAGCGTGTCGAGCGTCGCCTCTTCGAGCGCCTTTTCGAGCAGCGACGACGTGACGACGAGAGGATGGCTGTCGTGACGCGTGGCCGTCTTGGGCGGTCGCGTCGTCAGCATGTCGAGCGCCGCGACGCGCACGTGGACGGCGCGGCCGAGCGTCTTCGCGAGCCGACGACGATGCTCGAGCACCCGCTCGAAGAACGCGCGCGCCTCCCCCTCCTCCATGTCTTCGAGACCGACGAGCGCGCGGAGGACGTCGCCGTACGGCTGCGCGCTGCGCGCCGCGTACGTGGCGACGATCGCGGCGAGCTCCTCGTCGGTGCGCGCGCGGTCGAAGGGATCGTCGTGGATGAGCTTCCACGGTCGTTCGTTGTCGTTCTGGTGCTGCATCGAATCGCGGGTGGCGTCGTGAATCGGACGGGTGCCGTACGGACCGCGACGGGTCCTCACCATCGTCGTGCGCGGCAAACGGCTCGTGCGAGCACGAGCTCCCTGCGCGACCGTGAAGGGCACAACCTCGGCTTTTCTCGTCACTTGAGATCCTCCGCCCGCCCGACGTAGTGCACGCAACGTGCCCGGTTTATTCCCGCTTCTGATGCGGCACTATTCCGTTCGAGATAGACAATGCGCGGAGATACGATCCGGGTACGCGCCGCCCGCACAACGCCCTCGTGTGGCGAGGGTGCGAACGTGCCGCGCCCCCGCCACAACGACTTCGCGCGAGCGCGAGCGTGCTCTTCGACGCGGCTCGCGGCCGTGATCGCGCTGTCGTGGAGGCCGCCGATCCCGTCCGGTCGTGCGCGTTCTGCGCGAGCGCGTCAGCCCGCGACGAGCTCGATCTCGGTGATCTCCGCGGGCGCGCCGAGCCGCATCGGCGGTCCCCAGTAGCCCGTCCCACGGCTCACGTAGATCTGCGCGCTCGCGAGCTTGTGCAGACCGGCGACGAACGGCTGCTGCAGACGCACGAGGAAGTTCCACGGAATCATCTGACCGCCGTGCGTGTGCCCGGAGAGCTGCAGGTCGACACCGAGGCGGTCGGCAAGCTCGATCCCCTTCGGCTGGTGCGCGAGGAGGACGCACGCGCGGGATCCGTCTCGACCGGCGAGCGCTTTCGGCAGGTCGGCACCGTGGCCGCGTCCGTACCCGTGCGAAGAGACGTCGTCGATGCCGACGAGGTCGAACCCCGCGTCTCCTCCGATGCGGACGTGCTCGTTTCGCAGCACGCGGACGCCGAGCTTGGCGAGATGGGCGATCCACTCGTCGGCGCCCGAGTAGTACTCGTGGTTGCCCGTCACGAAGAACACGCCGTCCTTCGCACGCAGTTTCGCGAGCGGCGCGACGTGCGCTTCCAGCTCTTCGACCGAGCCGTCGACGAGGTCGCCCGTGATCGCCACGAGGTCGGGCTCGAGCGCGTTGATGCGACCGACGAGCGCTTCGATGAACTCACGGCCGATCGTCGGGCCGACATGGACGTCCGAGATCTGCACGATGCGATAGCCGCTCGTAGCCCGCGCGAGCTTGGACAGCGCAACCTTCACGCGCACGACACCGACGGCGGACAATGCGGAGGCCGCGCCGGCGACGCTTGCGCCGATGCCCAGCAGCGCCGCGATGCCGCCGAACATGCGCGCGATGGCTTGCCGGCGCGCCGGATCGGGGGGCGCCCCTGGTGCAGGCCGAACCGCGATCACGCGGATGAGGTCGGTCGCCGCGATCGCGAGCACGAGGAAGAAGAGGACGCCGAGCCACGTGTACGCGATCCACATGAACGGCGCGGCCATGGCGCGCGGGAGCACGCGGAACGCGACGAACCCCGCCATGAGCACGACGTAGAGTACGACGAGCGCGACGGTGGCGATGCGCGCCCACGGCGCGGGCAGCGCGGCGTCGCGAACGAGCCGCGCCCAGACGTACCGGTGCGCAGCCGCCATGATGCCGGCCGCGATCACGAAGAAGATGGCGTAACGCGCGGCCATGGCCCGGAGTCTACGATGCGCGCTCCGGGCGCGCCGTTGTCCGCCGCTTCAGAGCTTCGTGCGCGCGAGCGCGAGCACGGCGCGAAGCTCTTCGTCCGTGACCGGCACGACCGAGATGCGGGAGCGCTTCACGAGCTGCATGCCCGACAGGAGTGGATGCGCCTTGATGGTGGCGAGCGTGACCGGCACGGCGAGCTTCTTCACCGGCGCGACGTCGACGGCGCTCCAATCTTCTTCGGTCTTCGGGTCCTGGTACGCGGTGCGCGCGACCTTCGCGATCCCGACGATCTCCTTGCCTTCGTTCGAGTGATAGAAGAGCAGCGTGTCGCCCTTCTTCATCGCGCGGAGATTGTTCCGGGCCTCGTAGTTGCGCACGCCGTCCCAGACCGTCTTGCCGTCCTCGAGGAGCTGGTCGAACGAGTAGACGGACGGCTCGCTCTTGATGAGGAACGTCGCCTTCGCCATGGCGGCCACGGTACAAGAGACGACGATGAAGCGGTACGTCGCCGTCGCAGGCACGATCGGCGCGGGGAAGACCTCGCTCGTCGCGTGGCTCGTGAAGCGCTACGGCCTCGAGCCGTTCTACGAGCCGAACGACGAGAACCCGTATCTCGCCGACTTCTATCGCGACATGAAGGCATGGGCCTTCCACTCGCAAGTGTTCTTCCTTTCGCACAAGCTGAAGCTCCATCAGGAGCTACTCGCTTCGGACCGCGCCGCGGTGATCGACCGGACGATCTACGAAGACGCGGAGATCTTCGCGCGCAGCTTGAAGAACCAGCGCTACATGAGCGCGCGCGACTGGGCGGTGTACGAGCGTCTCTACGAAGGCATCAAGAAGACGCTCCGCCCGCCGGACGTGCTCGTGGCGCTCACGTGCAGCCTCGGCGCGACGAAGAAGCGAATCGCCCGGCGTGGCCGCGCGATGGAGAGCGCGATTCCCGACGCGTACCTGCGCAGGCTGCATCGGCTCTACGGAGATTGGTTCGCGCGCTACGACCTCGGCCCGATCGTGCACATCGACACGACCAAGCTCGACTACGTGGAGGATCTGGTCGACCTCATCGAGCTGCAGCAGAAGCTCGACGTCGCGCTCGCGACGAAGCGCTGACCGTCACCGGACCGGCGCGGTCGGTGCGCTCGTCGTCGACCCCGCGCCCCAGAACTTCAGACCGGCGGGCGCGTTCGCGATGGGTACGTCCTTCGTGACCGGCGCGCCCGTGTCCAGCGTGACGAGCAGCAGCTTGCCCGCGTTGGTGAACGCGTAGAGCTCGCCCGCCCAGAACGCGAGCCCGAACACGTCGGCCGCGCCGAGAGATCCCCAGTTCTTCACGAGCGCGCCCGTCGCCGGATCGATCTCCGCGAGGCAGTCGGCGCACTCGACCGTCGTGCCCGCCTGCTTGCCTTTGACGGTCACGAACGTCTTGCCACCTTTCGCCGAGACGACGTCGCCGCTCGACTGCAGGCCTTCGCCGATGGACCCGATCTTCGTGACCGCGCCGGTGCCACGATCGATCTTCACATAGTCGCCGCCTTGGTAGCCGACGAGTGCCTCGGCGCCGGGCTCCACTGTGCCGGCCGGGACGAACGAGAGCGAGTTCGGGAAGGTCCCTGCCGCAATGCGCGTGCAGCGTGCGGTGTTCGTCTCGACGTAGAAAAGCTCCGAGCCGGTCGATGCATAGATGTTCGATGCTTCGTCGAGCGCGATGTCGGCGACGTACGTGCAGCCCTGGAAGACGCCGACCTCCTCGACGACCCGGCTCGTCGTGTCGACGCGGTAGAGCGCGCTCTCGCTGTGCCCGAAGACCTCCCCGCCCGCCGACGGATCCGGCTTCGTCCCTGCTTCGCTCGCGAACGCGCCGCCGTCGCCCGTGTCGATGGGCGCGCCGGGATCGAACGGGTCGGCCGTCGACGTCGCGCACGCGGCCGTGGCGACGACGAACGCGAGGCTCCCGGCGAGCATGGCGAACGCAGCGAACGAGCGGTGCTCTCGGGAAATCACGGTAGGCCCGTCTAGCACGCGACCTTGGCCCCCGCCGGCCGGCGGTGCGAAGATGACCGCCGATGAGACGAAGCGGCGAGACGCTCGACGAAGCGGAGATCGACACCCTCGCCCGCGCGCGCGAGCTCACGGTCGGTTATCGCGAGGCGGCGCGTCGTGCGCTGACCTTCGCGCGACGCTATCGCGCCGAAGAGGGCGTCAGCGGCGGCGCACGCGAGCAGGCCTGCATCGCGCAGGCGCAGATCTGGCGGCGCGCCGTACGCGATCTGCATGCCGGCGTGCCGCTCTCCGAGCTGCCCGCGCATCCGGGCCTCGCGCGCGCGACCGCGCCGGACAGCGAGCGCGGTCGCAAGACGGGCTGACGACGAGCGGCCGGTCAGCCGGCGGCGCGCTTCTTCTTCTTGTCGGCCTTCTCGGCCTTCTCGTCGCGCGGTTCGGCCTTCTTCGGGCCGGTCTTCGCTGCGGTCGGGAGTGAAGGCGCCGAGTCGGCCGCCTTCTTGATCGAAGGCCGGTCGGCCTCGACCTGCGCAACGCTTCGCTTCAAGGCTTCGAGGAGGTCGATGATCTGCGCCTTCGGCGCCTCGGGCGCGGGCTGCACTTGCTCGCCGGCGACCTTCTTCTCCACCGCTTCGCGCACGCGGTCGGCCCACGTGTCGCGGAAGCGAGAAGGCTCGAACGCCGGCTGATCGAGCTGCTCTATCAGCTTGTTCGCGAGCTCGAGCTCGATCGGCTTGAAGTCGAAGGCGCCGCCGGTATCGACGTCGTCGAACGAGCGGACCTCGTCAGCGTAGTAGGCCTCGTGCAGGATGAGGCCCTTCTTGTACGGGCGCACGAGGACGAGATTGTCCTTCCCTCGCTGCGCGAAGCGGCCGACGGCGAGGCGCTGCGCGCGCTCGAGCGATTCGGAGAGGAGGCGGTACGCGCGGTCTCCCCCTTTGTCGGGGCCGAGGAAGTACGTGCGCTCGATGTAGAGGAAGTCGACCGTACTGGCGGGGACGAACTCGAGCAGCTCGAGCTGGTCGGTGCGCGCGGCCTCGAGAGCCTTCAGCTCCTCGTCCGAGAACTTCACGTACTGGTCGCGCGCGTACTCGAAGCCGCGAATGGTGTCGCTGCGCTCCACGATGACGTTCTCGACGGGGCAGAGGAGCTGCTGACGGAGACGCCCGCCGCACGTCTTGTGCAGCATGTTGAAGCTCACCGACTTCGGCGAAACCGCCGTGTAGAGCTTGATGGGGATCGAGACGAGGCCGAAGGAGATGGTTCCGGACCCGATGGAGCGCGCCGCCATGTTCGTGGAGCGATCGTAGTAGGTCGCCCCGAGCACGTCGAAAAACCCTGCGAAGACTCCATGTTGCTCCTGCTCGTGCTGCGGCGCGGAAGGGAGCGTCCACGCGAGGAACGCACGCGGAATCGCCTCCCACTCCCCCCGCGATTCCAGCCACTTACCGCGAGAGTGTCCGATTCCGCCTTGACGATAATGTGCGCTGAGGTAGGACAGCGGCGCTTTCCGACAGGTCAGCAACTTCGACGGAGAAGGAGTCATGCGGAGCGCAGCGATTCTGGCGGTGGGTCTCTTCGGGCTGACGACGGCGGCATGCGCGGCGAGCGCGCCGCCGGCGACGCGCGTGGCGACGGCGCGCGCGGTGGAAGCGTCCGACGGAGCGCCGGCCACGAAGAACGCGGCATCGCCGAGCCGCGCGGCCCACGTCGAGCCGCCCGCAGCCGAGGCGAAGCCCGAAGAGCCGGCTGCCATCCCGACGTCGTGCGCCGCGGAAGGCACGCTCAAGGACGTCCGCACGTGCCTCCCCGAGGCTGCGTTCGCGAAGAGGCTCTGCGGCGGGATCTATCCGGAGGTCGCGCTCGGCCTGTTCGCCAAAGGCACGCCGTGGACGCGCGTCTACCTCGCGGGCGACGTCGAAGCGTGGAATGCCTCCGGCGGGCTCACGCATCGCGCGAAGCTCGCGTTCGACGAAGAGGTCATCGTGCTCGCTCGCCACGGAGCGGGGGGAGCGAGCGGCGGCATCGTGATGACCAGCGCGCAGGCGAGCTACGACGTCGTCCGCTGGGACGGCTCGTGCGTCTCCGTGATGGAAGGCGAGATCACGACGAAGCGCCCGCCCGCACCGAAGCCTGCAGAGGTCCCGTGGAGCCGTCTCGAAGAGACGACGCGCCGCGCGCTGCTCGCGACACCGAAGGTGAAAGGAGCGCACGAAGCGCTCGGAAAGGCCTGCAGCTCGGTCTCGACGGCGGCAGAGAAGAAGAGCTGCGACAAGGCCGACAAGGCCTTCACGCAATCCATCGTCGAAGCGGTCCGCAACGGCGCCTCTCTCCCCTCGCCGGCGCGCCGCCCCTAACGGGGGACAAGCTCCGGCGCGGCCCCCGGCCCCCGGCTCCCGGCCTCCGGCTCCCTGTTCTCCGGACTGTGCGTCCTCCCGAACGGTGCTACACCCTGGCCATGCGCCTTCTCACGGACGCCGAGCTCGCTGACGTGCTCGGTCGGCAAGACGACTCACTGTCGGAGGTGGAGGCGCGCCTCGCGCGCGCGCTGCCCGCCGACGCGTGCGCCATCGTCTGGGAAGGCGACGCGCAGACGTTTGCCTTCGGGTACGTGAGCCCCGGCGCGGAAGCGATCCTCGGGTACCCGGCGCGGCGTTGGATCGACGAGCCCACGTTCTGGGCAGACGTCGTCGTTCACCCCGAGGACCGCGAAGACGCGATCGCTTACTGCGCGCTCGCCACGGGCAAGGGCGCCGACCACGTCTTCGAGTACCGGGCGCGTGCCGCGAACGGGCAGCTCGTTTGGCTGCGTGACGTCGTGAAGGTCGTCTTCGGCGCGCGCGGCGTTCCCGCCCGCCTCCGCGGCATCATGATCGACGTCACCGAGCAGAAGCGCCTCGCCGGCCTCGTCGACATGCGGCCGGTCGAGACGATCCCGTCGCGCGCCGAGCTCCTCGCGCGCTGACCTCGGCGAACCGCGCCGACCGGCTCGCGACTACTCGCAGGCCTTCTGCGTGTGACCGGGGCTCGCTTCCATCGTGCAGAAGTCCGTCGCGTTGTCGTCGGCATCCGGCGCGGCGGCCTTCCTTCCGAACGAGCGACGTTTCGTCATCCCGCCCGCGTTCGCGGGGACCTTCGCGGGCTTGCCTTCGACCGTCTTCGTCGGCGGAAGTGCGGGGCTCGGCGGCGCGCCGCCGTCCGGATCGGTCGTGTAACCGACCACATCGAGCAGCGTGCCGCCGCGTACGAGCTGGACGGCGCCGTTCTGATCGAGCCCCCATCCGGCGAGCGGCACGACCCGATCGACGCGGTCCTGCACGCGCAGCTTGAAGGTCTGGTTGCCGCCGACGACCCAGAGCCCGGACGCGCCCACGCGCGCGCCGGGTTCGCCGACCGCGACCTCGTATTTGACCTCACCGTTCGCGTACACGAGCCGGAGCTTCAGGTCGTCGACCGCGGCGCCCGGCGTCGTCCGGAGCTCGACGAACTCCGCGCCGTCTCCATCGGCGATGCGGTCGACGTAGAGCTCGTTGATGACGACGACCGCGGGGCCGCCGGAATCCGAGCCGGCGTCGGTCTCGACGTCTTTCGCGGCGTCCTTCGTGCCGCCGCCGTCGGTCGAAGAGCCGCCGTCCGGATCGTCCGGGTTCGCGCCCGCATCGAGCGGGGAGGCATCGAATACCTCGTTCGGAATGGGCTCGCCGTTCGTCGACGCGCACGCCACGTGCGCGACGACGGGCAACACGGATGCGACGAGAACGATGGCGCGGCGCTTCGACATGGTCACCCTCCTCGTACGCGCGGCGGCGTTCGGAGCTCCCCGGCCATCGCGCGCCGAGCGCTCGTCAGAAGCGGTACGTCCACGAATACGTCGTGCACTTGTCCTGGGTCTGCTTGAAGCGGACGAAGAAGTCGGCGCTGTCGTTGTCCGTGAAACCTGGGCAGTCCCAGTTCGGTGTCGCCTGCGAGGGCCCCGTCGCGCAGCATCCCTTCGTCCCGATGTCGCTCGTCTTCAGGACGCCGCCGTTGCAACCGTCGACCGTCGTCGCGCCGGCCTGACACTTGACGAAGACGCACATCTCGACGCCGGACGTCTCGAGCTCGAAATTCGCTTCGACGAGGCGTCCCGTTTTGTCGGCCATGCGAATCTTGAAGAAGTCGACGTCTACGGGACCGTCGAGCACGCCGGTCTGCGAGATGGGATCGTTCTGGCCGTCGTCGGTGTCGGGCAGCGCCTTTGCGGCGCTCTCGGTCCCGCCCTGATCGTTCTTGTCGATGCACGTGTCGCCGCCGCCGTCAGGCTCGGGGTTCGGCTCGCCAGCGTCCTCGAAGCCGGCCTCGAACGGCGGACGCGAGCCGCCATCGGTCTTGCTCGTCGAAGTGCTGCTGGGCACCGGCTCGGGCTCACCCTCGCCGGCGTTGCCGTTGTCCGTCCCGCACCCGAGCCAGCCGACGCCCACCACGACGGCGAGGAGCACGGCAAGACCACCACGAGGAGAAGCCATGGCCCTCAGGATTCACCGAATGGGAGGGCCACGCAACACGTGCGTCCGGGGGGATCGTCGCCGATCCGGGCGCGCGCTCCGGTCACGGCGCCGAAGAGCCGGACGGCCGCTCGACGCCGACGAGCACGAACCCTCGCTTCGGGCCGAGATCGTAGAGGTGCGCGCGAAGAACCCCGGGCGCCTGACCATTCGCCACGTCGACGACGACGTAGCGCAACGCGTCGCCGTCGGGAGCTCCGCCGTCGGCGGCTCGATGCGGGACGGACACGCACACGCGGCCGTCGCTCTCCGCCTTCACGTTCGCCGTGCCGGCGGCGGTCGCGTTCGGCCCGGTGTAGACCTTGGCGGCGTACCGGAAGGCGCCGTCGTCGAAGACGTGGGAGTAGCGCGCGAGGTCGACGCCGCAGAGGTCACCGTTGGGCGCGACGGCAAGCTCGCCGATCGGCGACAGGTTCTTCAGGAAGCGGCGCAGGATGATGTCACGCCGGACGATGAGCGTGCGCACGAGCCAGTCGGTGTCTTCGGGGTCCGTGTACTTGCCGACGCGCACCGCCGCGGCGACGTGCTCGTCCCGGAAGCGGGCGATCTTGCGCGCGGCCCACGCGCCGTCCCGCTCGACCATTCGTTTGAAGGCGGGGTTCGGATACACGCCGCGGAACTCTTCGGGATCGAAGTTCTCGGCGGAGAAGTAGTTGAACGTCTTGTGCCGCTTCACCGACTCCCACGGCCGTTCGATCCCGCCGAAGGTGATGAAGTCGGTCCCGATCTGTTCGAGGTCGACCGTGTACGCGCGCGTCAGGCGCCGCGAGAACCGGTCGTCTTCCCACTGGCTGCCGAAGCAGTCGCCGAGGTCGATGTACCAATGGCGCACGTGACCCGGCGCGGATTCGGCCTTCTTCGGATCGAGGGCCATCCACGTGTCCATCGAGTTCTGCTCGCGCGAGTCGTAGTGACCGAGCCACGCAGCGACGAGACGCGCGCCGCGGAGGTCGCGCCGATCTTCGTGCGCGACGACGTCGTTCGGATCGTCTTTGCGAAGTCCGGAGTAGGTGAAGGGGCCGAGCGTCGGGCCGGGCAGCCACTTCGAGGCGACCATGCGAACGAGCTCGCCGCGGTGCTGCGCGCCGTCCAAGACCTTCTTCAGCGCCTTCTCGTCGAAGTCGCGCGTGACGCCGCTGTTGTCGGTGACCTTCAGCCCGGGCTTCAGCTTCAGCACGCTCGGACGGAAGTAGACGACGGCGTCGCAGGGCGACCACCAACCGAGCGCGTAGTAGATGCGCGACGCGATCGTGGTGGCGCCCGTCGCGCGCTCGCCTTCGCCCTGCGGGTCCGCCTTCAGCATGAATTTGCCCGTGCCGGGCACGTTCACGCGGAAGCCGGGGTTCGCGCCGTTCGGCTTCCCCTGGTCGATCGGCCACGCGCCATCCTTCGCGTCGGGGTCGAGCTCCTTGTCGCAGAAGCCTCGCATCACCTCTTCGGTCGTGAGCGGGATCGTGCCGAGCCGGTTCGTGAACCACGCGGAGTCGGCGACTTCGTCGAACGCGTTCACGTTGATCGACTCGCCGGGCGGGTCGACGGCGAAGAGCCGTGACAGCGGCCGGAAGAGCATCTGGTTCATGCCGTCCCACGCGAACGGCGACTCGTACGGCTCCGGCGTACAGACCTGCTTCTTGCCTTCCTTCTTGTCTTCTTCCTCGTGGCAAGGGACGTACACGGGCTCGAGATCCGCGTCGCGCGTGAGCGGCGCTTTCAGCGGAAAGCGGCGCACGCTCGAGCCGCAGCCGGTCGCGAACAGGAGGAGGAAGAGAGCCCCGAAGGCGGGGTACGACGAACGCATCGGAGCCGACTTTAGCGGACTTCGGAGGGCGACGGACGGTCAGCCGCCGAACGGGAGCAGGCGCGCACCGACCCATGCGCGGACCTCCTCGTGTGTCATCTCGCGCCGCGCGACACGGAGGAGCACGTCCGCCAGCTCGGGCGCGGAGACCTCGAGCTTGAAGCCGAGCACCTTCGTGTACCACTCGACGACGAGGACGCTCATGGCGCGGAACGAGGCGAAGCAGCGCGGATAACGACCGAGCGCGAAGAGGAGCGCGGCAGGGACGTCGTACACGTCGTCGGCGAGGTGGTCGGCCTCGCGAAGCGCGATGCGGAGCGCCGTCTCGCTCACCCGAGGGTCGGCGCCGAGCTCCGGCGCGATCGTGCGGTACGCGATGGCGAGCGCCTCGGCATCGGGGATCACGAGCCGCCTCGCGGAGGCTCGAAGGCGCCGTCGTGCATCGCATCTTCGCCGTGCTCGCGATCGCGCGCGGCGAGCTCGTCGTACGTGCGCCTGTCCGCCGGCCGAAGCGCGCGGAAGAAGCGCACGAGGTCGTCGGCAGCGATCTGGTGGTCGATGATCGGTTCGCCTTTCGTGCTCATGCTTGCTCCTCCGGGAGGCCGCCCGCTCGTGTCGTGAGCCCTCCCCTCCCTTCGAGGTCGACGGCCTCGAGGGCCCCCGGGGGGCGCCGCAGAAACGCGCGCCACTCCTCCGAGCTGCGCGGGACGTCGGTGGGCGCGGCGGCCATGAAGCCGTTAACCCTACACCCGCGGCCGCTCTTGACCGAGATCCCCGGCCTCGTACCATCCATTCTTCACGTGCTCATCGACCACGTCATCGGCGGCAAGTACCGGATCGTCGAGCTCATCGGCCAAGGCGGCATGGGCTCGGTGTTCGAAGCCGTCCATACGGGCACGGGCTCGCGCGTCGCGATCAAGCTGATCGCCTCGAACGACGTGAAGGAAGAGGTCTTCGTCCGCTTCCAGCGCGAGGCGCGCGCCGCCGGAACGATTGACTCGCACCACATCGCCCGCGTGTTCGACATGGGCACGGACGAGCGCTCCGGCAGCCCGTTCATGGTGATGGAGCGGCTCTACGGTGAAGACCTCTCGCAGCTGATGAGGCGCGTCGGGCCGCTCGCGCCGGACGTGGCGGTCCGCATCGCGGCACAGGCGGCGCTCGGCCTCGCGAAAGCCCACGACGCGAACATCGTCCATCGCGACATCAAGCCGGCGAACGTCTTCCTCCACGACGGCGGTGATGCGGGCGAGACGGTCGTGAAAATCCTCGACTTCGGCATCGCCAAGGTCCTGATGGACGCGATGCAGCGCGCCGACGAAGGCGGGCTCACGCGCACGGGCAGCATGCTCGGCTCGCCCCACTACATGTCGCCGGAGCAGGCGCAGGGCCTCCGCTCGATCGATCATCGCTCCGACATCTGGTCGCTCGGCGTCGTCCTCTACAAGATGCTGACGGGACAGACGCCGCACGCGCATCTGCAGACGCTCGGGCAGGTGATCCTCGCGATCTGCTCGCAACGTGCGCGGCCCGTGCAGGAGCTCGCCCCTTGGGTGCCCCCCGAGCTCGCGGCGATCGTGCATCGCGCGCTCGAGCCCGACCCGGGCCACCGCTTCCCATCGGCTCACGAGATGTACGCGGTCATGCAGCCGCTCGTGGCGTCGCTGCCCCCGCTACGCCGCGCGGAGATCCGGCCGCTGTCGCACGCCCAGCGGATGCGCGCCGCCCCGCTCGTACCCTCCCAACGCAGCGACGTCCCCACGAACGGCACGCAGCACGGGCTCGCGCAACCCGTCGCGCCGCAGCCGTCCCCGCAGACCTCGAACGGCATCGTCATCGCGATGGTGGCTGCCGGCGTGCTCGGGGCAATCGGCCTTGCCGGCATCGGCGCGTCCATCATGGCGAAGCGCTCCGCAGCGGCGACGCCGATCGCTACGGCCGTCCCTGTCGCGACCACGTCGGTCGCGCCCCCACCCACCAGCGCGCCGGCGAACACGGTCCCGGCACCGGACACGACCTCGCTCCCGACGGCGACCGCGGTATCGGAGAAAACGGTGACCGTCGCGATCCTGCCGGCAAACGCGCAAGTCGAGGTCGACGGCACGCGCCGGGAGCTCGGCGCGCAAGGCCTGTCGCTGACCGGCCCGCTCGGCGCCGTGTACGTCGTGAAGGTCTCGTCTGGATCGGGAGAGACGACGCAGCGCGTGGCGATCACCGAAGGGGGTGCCATTCCTGCGCGCATCCATGCGCCGGTCGCGGCCTCTGCCGCGAAGACGCCGGCGTCGGCGAAGACGAGCACGCCACTCAAGCCGCCCGGAAGCGCGTCGGGTACGGGCGTGAATGTCCAGCGCACGTTCGAGTAAGCGGCCGCACCTTCTTCTCTGCATCGCGCTCGCTGCCGGCATCGGCCTCGGCGCGAGCCCCGCACGTGCGCAGCGTGCACGCCCTGCGCCTACCGCTACGCCGACGCCGACGTCGGCACCTGCGCCGGCGCCCGCTTCCGCGCCCGCGCCGACCGCGGACTCTGCGAAGAAGGAGGAGGCGCGTGCTCGCTTCGAGCGAGGCATGGGGTTGTTCGACCGCAAGGTGTGGGACGCGGCGCTCGTCGAGTTCCTCGCGTCGCGGGAGGCTTACGCGACGCGCAGCAACACGCAGAACGCGGCGATCTGCCTTCGCAATCTGAACCGCTTCGACGAGGCGCTCGACATGTTCGAGGCGCTCGCGAAGGAGTTCCCGAGCCTCTCGCGCGAAGATCGCGCCGCCCTCGAGAAGGAGATTGCCGAGCTCACGCAGCTCGTCGGGGCCATCGACATCCGCGCCGGCGAATCGGGCGCGCAAATCACGATCGATGGCCGTGAGCGCGGACGCACTCCGGCGAGCCCGCTGCGCGTCGCGGCCGGCACCCACGTCGTTCGCGTGTACAAGGAAGGCTTCGCCCCGGTCGAGAAGCGCGTCGAGGTCGCAGGCCGCCAGACGCTCGTCGTCGACGCGAAGCTCGAGACGCTGACGCAGTCCGGTCGGCTCTCGGTCAGCGAGGACGGCGGCAAGACGGGCGCAGAGGTGCTCGTCGACAACGTCGTCGTCGGCAAGGCTCCGTGGCAGGGCCTCGTCGCCACGGGCGAGCACGTCGTCTTCCTGCGTGGAGAGGGGAACCTCGGGACGCAGCCCGCGTCGGCGACCGTGCGCATCAACCAGGTCACGCCCATCGTCCTCGCGCTCGAGCCGCTCGACGCGCAGCTCCGCGTCGAGCCGGCGCCGAACGGAGCGACCGTCGCGATCGACGGCGTCGTCGTCGGCAGCGGCGTGTGGGACGGCCGCCTGCGCAAAGGGCGGCACAAGGTCGAAATCGCGCAGAACGGATTCTTGCCGCAAGCGCGCACCGTCGACCTCGTGCCGTACACGGCGCAGCGTCTCACCGTGCAGCTCGAGCGAGATCCCGAGTCGCCGCTCTGGCAGGCGCAGAGGCGAGCGCACCTGTTCGCCGAAGTCGGACCGAGCTTCCCGCTCACTCTCCTGCTCGGAGGTGACGTCGCGAGCGATGGATCGGCGTCGTTCCCCCTCGGCTTCGGCGCGCGCGCGCACCTCGGCTACGAGCTGCCTTCCGGAATCGGCTTCGGCGTGTCCGGTGGGTACTTGTATCTTACACGCAGCGTCGACGATCGCGAGACGACGCTGCGCCCGGTCGGCAAAGCGGAGGCGCGTGGCACGGCGGACGACGCGCTTTCGCTTCGCGGAGTGTTGCTCGGAGCTTCCGCGCAGCTACGGCGCCCGGCGTTCGGCGAGAAGACCGCGCTCGTGCTGCGCATCGGGCTCGGCGCGCTGCTCGGCGAAGCGAGCGATCGCCGCTCGGGCGAGTTCACACCGGCCGGAGGTGCGCCCGTCGCCGTTCCGACCACGAGCACGTCGGCGGGCGCGCCCTACCTGTACGTCGCGCCGGAGGCTCGGCTCGGCTACCGCGTGAGCGAACGCGTCGAGCTCTCCGCGGGCGTGGAGATGATGGTGCTCGTGGCGTTGAAAGAAGCGCGCTGGAACCGCGAGAACGCCGTCGTTCTCGGGAGCCAAGGGCTCGCCGGCTACGACGAGCAGAGCCTCTTCGGCAGCACGCTGCTCCTCGTGAGCCCCGGCGTCGCCGCGCGGTTCGACTTCTAGCCCATGCCACGGAGGCGTATCGTTGAAGGCGGCGCGCTCGCCCGCGCCGCGGAGGGACGGCGATGGCGATGACGTCGAAGCGCAAGGCGCGAGCGGGCGTGGCAGTCGCGGCAACGCTCGCCGTCGGCGCCGCCGCGGCGTGCTCGAGCGCTCCGCGTTCGACCGAGGCAGACGCTCTTCTGCCGCGCGCCCTCGAGCCTCGCGTGCGGCCGTCGGTCGACCTCTCCGGCGTCGTCACCCGCGCACCGTCGGCGTTTCGCGCGGACGGCGAAGGCTTTGCCGCCGGTACGTCGGCGCTGCACGCGCGCATGACGGGGGGGCGCCTCGTCGTCACTCCGCGAGAGCGCACGGCGCGCGCCACGAACGCGGAGGCGGCGCTCGCCCTGGAAACGACGCGCATCGCTCGCGGGTCGAACGTGCTCGCCGGGCCTGCTTCGGCCGCGCGTGTGGAGGCGGATGGCTCGATCACCGCCGCGCACGCAGGGATCGTCGAGCACGTCGCATGTGACGTGGAAGGTGTCGAACAGTCGTGGCGCTTCGACGAAGCGCCGCGTGGCGACGGCGATCTCGTCGTCCGCGTCCGGGCCACCGGCCGGCCCGAGCTCGTCGCCGTCACCGACCATGGCCTCCACTTCGCGGCGCGGAAGGGGCTCGGTCTCCGCTACGGAACGGCGACGTGGGTCGATGCGCGAGGGACGCGTACGACGGTGATGCCGCGGATGGTCGGCACGGACATCGTGCTCGTCGTTCCGAACGACGTGGTGTCGGCGTCCGCCTATCCCGCCGTTCTCGATCCGACGATCCTCGCCGAGTCGGAGATCGACAAGCCGGTCAGCGGTAGCTCCGCGAGCGGCGAGCAATACAACCCCGCCATCGCGTCGCTCGGCAGCGGCAAGGGCTACCTGGCGGTCTGGTACGATGGCCGCGGCGTGCGGCCCGCGCTCTACGGCGCGCGCATCGCGAGCGACGGCACGGTGCTCGACGGCACGGGCATTCCGATCGCCACCGGCATCGGCTCGACGGTTCCGTCGATCGCGTCGTCCCCGAACGGCCTCCTCGTCACGTGGGCGATCTCGTACGTCGACCTGTACCAGAGCCCTGGCGTGTACGCGGTCCGCCTCGATGCGCAGGGCAATCCGATCGATCCCGCGCCCGTCACCGTGGTCGCGAACGAGACCAACGTGCAGCTGCCGACCGCGGCGTTCGACGGAACCGCTTGGCTCGTCGCATGGCAACGCTACGGCGGGGCGCAGACGAGCTACGACATCGCCGGCGTTCGCGTGCCTGCTACCGGCCCGGTCACGCCGGCGGCCGCGATCGAGATCGGCAAAGGGCTGGAGGCCGAGTACCAGCCCCTCGTGACGTTCGACGGGACGAACCACTTCGTGACGTGGCGCTCGAGCGGAGCGGTGTTCGCGAGGCGCGTCGGCCAAGACGGCAAGCCGATCGGCGACCGCGTGACGCTCGCTGCCTCTGCGGGCTCGAACCTCTCCGCATTCCACACGGCGTTCGACGGAACGCAGCACCTCGTCGTGTGGAGCGACTACGTGCCCGCGTCCGGCTCGTACGACGTCTTCGGGCGACGCATCGCGCTCGCGGGGACGCCGATCGACCCCGGGTACATCGGCATCAGCACGGATGCGAGCTACGACGAGCGGCCCCGCGCGGTTTGGGACGGGGCGAGCTTCGTCGTCGCGTGGTCTCGCTCGGGCGCGCTCCTCGCTTCGCGCGTGTCTGCGGCGGGCGCCGTGCTCGATGCGCCGATCGGCATCGCACCGGGCACCGACTACTACGACTTCCGCCTCGCGAGCGACGGCACGAGCAGCCTCGCGGTCGCGCGCGCGTACGGCGGCTCGTCGCTCACCGGGTCGGACGTCACCGGCGTGCGGATCGGGAAGCCTCCCGCCGCGGCGGCGCCGTTCGTCGTCTCGAGGGCGGCAAACTCGGAGACCGAGCCCGCGACCGCCTTCAACGGCACGACGCACATGGCCGCGTGGCTCGACACGCGCGACGGACGACCGGCCATCTACGGAGCGCCGGTCTCGCCCGACGGGCAGCCGGGCGCGGCGGTGAAGCTCGTCTCCGATGCCGTTCGCTTCCCGAACGAGCTCACGCGCCCGCGCATCGCGAGCGACGGCGCCGGCTTCCTTCTCGTGTTCTACGCGTACGACCAGAGCGCGATGAAGCGCGGCATCCGTGGGCTCCGCCTCGATGCCGCCGGCAATCCCTCGGGCGCGATCTTCGACGTGTACGTCCCGTTGAGCGTGAACGAGTATCCGCGCGAGCCGGACGTCGCGTTCGACGGAACCAATTACCTCGTCGTCTGGGAGAACCAGACGAACGATGCGGGGTCGCAGACGAGCATCGTCGGGTACCGCTTCGGCACGACCGGTACGGCGCCGGTCGACAAAGAGCCGCTCCGCATCACGAGCTCGAACCCCGTCGAGCAGCGGCTCGCGCCCTCGATCGCGTTCGACGGCACCAACTACTTCGTCGCGTGGGTCACGTCGCGACCGGCCGCGGCCGGCGGCATCGAAGTGAGCCACATCCACGGCTCGCGCGTTTCGAAGGAAGGCACGTTGCTCGACGGCGAGCAGGTCGTTTGCAACGCATTCCTCCTGCAGCGCGCGCCCAGCGTCGCCGCCGACGCGAAGGACGGCGGATTCATGGTGGTGTGGGAGGACTACCGGACCGCGCTCGAGACGGCAGACGTGTATGGTGCACGCATCTCCAAGGAGGGTCAGAACCTCGACGGAACGTCCGGTATGAAGATCGCGGCCGCCGCGCCCGACGAGTCCAGGCCACGCGTCGCACCGTCCGGAGACGGCACGAATTGGGTGGTCACCTGGCGCGACCTCCGCAGCAAGCAGACCTATGACATCTACGGCGCGTGGGTGTCTCGCGCAGGCAAGGTGCACGACCCCGACGGTCTCGCCATCTCCGCGGACACCGGCGACGAGGATGCGCCGTGGATCGCGTCCTCGACGGCGGGCAAGCTGCTCGTCGCCTACCAGCGCCTCGACCCACGCACCGGCTACGGCAGCTATCGGGTGCGCGCGCGTTCGATCGTGGCGGGCGCGAAGGTCGCGGATGCGTGCACGAAGAACGACGATTGCGCCTCCCGGAGCTGCGTCGACGGGATCTGCTGCGCGAGCGAGTGCGGCGGGTGCGGGCAGTGCAACGTCACGCCGGGCACCTGCACGCCGCGCGCGGCGGGAGCGGAGACGGCAACCTGCCCGGCGTACAAATGCAAGGGCACGCTCGAGTGTCCCGCGACGTGCGCGGGCGATCAGGACTGCGCGTCGAACGCGACGTGTGACCCCGCTTCGAAGACATGCGTGTCGCGCGTCATCTGCATCGACGACCACACGCTGAAGGACCTCGGCGGCAAGCTGACCGAGTGCGCGCCGTTCAAGTGCACGGCCGATGCGTGCCGCACGCAATGCGGCTCGGTCGACGACTGCGCCGCCGGATTCGTCTGCGACTACGGCGGACGATGCGTGCAACCGCCGACGCCGAACGAGGGCAGCTGCGCGCTCGAGCCGGCGCCGCGCACGAGCCGCGGGTCGTTCGCGAGCCTCGGCGGCCTCGCAGCGCTCGCAGCGCTCGCGTTCGCTGCTCGGCGTGGTCGCCGCTGAGAGCGAGGTTCAGAGGGTGAGGTCGACGAGGATCTGGCGGTGATCGATCCCGGGCTTCGCCGCCCACGGGTGACCATCCCAGTCGCCCAGCGCAGAGCCGAACGGGAGATCCTGTTTCGAGCCGCCGTAGTACTTGCCGCAGTCGGTGCACGCGCGCCCGAAGCTCGAGAACGCGTGGTCGAATTCGAACTCGCCGCGGACGTAGTACGCAGCCGTGAACTCGCCGGCGTGGTGCGTCGCGAAGTGGTTGCCGTGGCTGTAGTTGATGTGGAATCGCGACGGCACCATCAGCTCGGAGCCGACGCCGGTGTTGAAATCGCCTCCGACGAACACGCGAGGCTTCGTCGCGAGCTCGCTCCACATGCGCGCGATGGTGTCCTTGCGGCACGCGAGGTCGTCGGTGTCGGACGCGGGGTGGACGGCGATGCCCGTCACGTCGATCGGCGCGCCGCTCTCGTCCTCCGCATCGCGCATCCGGAGCGTCGCCGCTTGCATCGTGAAGTCGTAGTGGCACTTGCTGCGGAGCTCGGGAGTGTTCGGGCCGAGCACGTGCGCCGCGTCGACGAGCGCGAAGCGATCCTTCCTCCACGCGACGCACTCGTGGCGATGCGAAGCGTCAGGGTCGTCCAGCGGCTGCGCATCACGCGCCACGCCCGTGAAGCGGTTCAGGCTCGAGTGACACGCATGCGCGTAGCCGAGCTCCGGAGGGAGCACGGGCCCGCCGAGGTTCGACGTCGTGCTGCCGCCGGCGCGAAGGTCGCTGTCGTGGAGGACGCGATCGAGCTGCGGCTCGTCGAGCACCTCGGAGAGCAGCACCACGTCCGGCTTCCACGTCGCGATGTAGTCACGCACGCGGTCGCTCACGTCGGGCGTGCACAGCTTGTATTCGTACGCGCGGCAGTTCAGCGAGACGTTGCCGATGTTGATCGCGAGGTAGCGGAGGTGGTGAGGACCCGTCGCGCGCGGCGCGGGCGGCGGCGGCGCGGGCGGCGGCTCTTCTCGTCCCGGGCTCGGCGGCGCGGGCGCAGGCGCGGGGAGCGGCTCGTCGGTCGCGGGCGGCCCCTCCGGCAGCGCGTCGGCCGACGAGCACGCGACCGGCGCGAGCAGCGCGAGCGACGCGACGGCGGCGACCGCGAGGCGGGCAGAGGCGAGGCGCGAAGAAGCGACCGACAATGTAGGTGGATGTCGCTGCAAGCGCCGGACCGCGTCCGGAGAGGCATATTCGCGCGCAAAACGCGGGTTTGCCGGGGGGCCTGACACGCTCCGTGAGCTGCGCGCGATCCAGCGTCTATGCTCGGCGCGTGGCGATCGCCATCGGCCTCCTCAAGATGCTGCTCGACGTGCAGCAGGCGAAGAAGACCGGCGCCGTCGACGTCCGCGGCGAGGTCGCGCGCGTCCGCATCTTCGTCGAGGACGGCGCGATCGTGCACGCCGACGAAGGCACCGCGAGCGAGACGCTAGGTCGCCTGCTCGTGAAGGAGCAGGTCCTCTCCGAGGCGCAGTACGCGAGCGCGATCGCGGAGCTCACCGCGCTCCGCGCCTCCGGCCGCACGACGAAGCTGGGCGAGCTCGTGGTCGAGCGAGGGCTCCTCACGCGCGAGCAGCTGCATGCGGCGCTCGCCGCGCAGGTCCAAGAGAAAGTGCTGCGCGCGCTCGCGTGGCCACAAGCGGCGCTGTCTTTCCTGGCGTCGGACGGCCCGCTCGCCGTGGCCGGCCGCCATCCCACGTCGCTCGAGCCGCTCGTGCTCGCAGCGCTCCGCGCCGAGCCACGCGATGCGCTCGAGGCGCTGCTCGCGCAGGCTCTCGATCGACACGTGTCACTGCGCAGCGACGTCGCCGTGGGTGGTACCGCCGTTCGCGACGACGCGCTCGCGCGACTCTCCGCCTTCCGGTTTCCGCGCGCGGAAGAGAGCTTCGCGCGAAGCCTCGACGGTTCACGAACGATGCGCGAGCTGCTCGCCGAAGCACCGCCATCCGTCGACGCCCCCGCCGTGCTCGCGGCCATGCTCCTCGGTGAGGCGCTCGACCTGCAGGCCGCACCGCCGTCACGGTCGGCGCGCGCGCCGTCGCTGCCGCCAGCCGCCGCCGAAGAGGCGACGGCCGCGCGGCCGCCGGCGGAGGAGCGCGTGCCGAGCGACGCGCCGCCCGCGCCGCTGCCGCTCGCAAACGAGGAGGAGCGGTCGACGAGCGATGCGCCCCCCGCGGCGCCCGCCGCAGCAGCGTCCACGGCGCCGGCACGTAGATCGTCGCGCACCGCGGTCGCCCTCGCCGGTCTGGTCGTTGCGACGGGCGCCGCGGCGTTTGCGTTCGGGCGCGCGCAGTCCGACGGCGGGCCGCCGGTCGCCGCGTCTGCCGTGGTCGCCGCGAGCGTGGAATCGACGCGCGCCGAGGTGCCCGTCGCGACGTCGAAAGACGCGTCGAATGCGGTGATCTCCTCGGCCGCTGCGCAGGGCGAGCCTGCGCAGACGATCACCGGCGAGAGCGCCGATGCGAGCGCCGACGCGGACGCGTCGTACGACGCAGGACGGGCGGACCTTCCCGCCATCGGTCCGCATCGAGGTCTCCTCGAGCTACCGGCCGCCGCCGACACGCACCGCGTCTACGTGGATGGGCGTCTCGTCGGCGCGCCGCCGTCGCCGATCGTGATCCCTTGCGGGCCGCGCGTCGTGAAGATCGGCTCGCACGGGCGTGAGCGCGCGGTCACGGTGCCGTGCGGAGGCACGCTCGCCATCCCTTACCCGTGACGCTGCGCGCGTCACGCCGTCACGGCTGTTACGGCACCATCGTTACGATCGCGATCGCTCGCGCGTCCGAGGCATGCCGTGGCACAACCTGCGCGTCCTCGCCGGCCGCGTGGTTCGCGGCCTTTGTCGGCGTTTCGCGCAAACGGCACGCGCGTGGGGCATAAGGCACCAGCCTTGCAGCACCCGGAGGCATGCGTGCTCTTGAAGTAAGGGGGGAGCCGCTCGACTCCGATCGTCCGACGATCCCGGTGCCCGCCCCGCGCGAGTCCGGCGTTCGCCTCACGGTCGAACGGGTCGCGTGCTTTGCCGCGACGGTCGACATCGTCGTCTGTGATCTCTCCCGCGATCCGCGGAGCGAGGACTACGTACCCGGGCCCGGGCTGCGCAAGCGGACGGCCGAATCCGGCACGTGGCCTGCGCAGCGCGGGCCGCGCGATCAGAAGGAGAGCCCGCCGTCTACGTCGATCGTGCGCGCGTTGAAATAGTCGCACTCGAGGGCGAACTTCACGGCCACCCAGATGTCCTCCGGGAGGCCGATGCGACCGACCGGAATCTGCGCGACGACCGCGTCGCGAGCCTTCTGGTTCATGCCGCGCGTCATCGGCGTCTCGATCATGCCGGGAGCGATCGCGTTCACGCGGATCCCGTACGGCGCGAACTCGCGAGCCCACGTGAGCGTGTTCGCGGCGAGCGCGGCCTTCGCGGCCACGTAGTTCGACTGCCCACGGTTCCCGTGGCGGGAGATCGAGGACATGTTCACGACGACGCCGGGGCGAACGCCGGCGGAGACCATGTTCGCGACGAGCTCGCGGACCATGAGCGTCGCGCCCGTGAGGTTGACGCCGATCACCGCGTTCCAGTCTTCGATCGAGAGCTTCTTGATCGCCTTCGTCTCGCGGTCCTGCTTCACGAGGAGGCCGTCGCGAAGGATGCCTGCGTTGTTCACGAGCGCGTTCACGCCCCCGAGCTCGCGGGACGCCCACTCGACGAACGACGCGACGTCGTCCTCGCGCGAGACGTCGAGCTTCCGGCGCGCGATGCCGGGCGGCAGCTCCGACATGAGCTGCTCGTTCACGTCTCCGACCGCGACGCGCGCGCCGGCCTCGTGGAGACGCCGCGCAAAGTGCGCGCCCATGCCGGACGCGCCGCCAGTCACCATGATCTTCAGTTCTTCGAGCTTCATCGTCTTGCCTCGTGATCGCGAGTTCGTGCCGCGTTCGCGGCGAGTCAGATGCCGAGCTTCAGCGTGGCAATCACAGCTTGCTCTCGGGGGTTCGTGCCGCGCCGGCGGTGGCATGCCTCTCGAGCCACTGCACGACGGGCGGGTAGAGATCGGTCGCGGCGCGCGGCCCGACGACGGCGCTCACGTGACCGCCGCGGAGGCGGAGCACGTCTTTGACTTCGGCGCCGCATGCATCGTTCAACGCGGTCGTCGACTCCGCCGGGCAAACGCCATCGGCGTCGGAGACGATCGAAAGGACCGGGCACGTGATGCGCCCGAGATCGACGCGCTGTCCGCGCACGTAGTGCTCGCCGCGAACGAGCTGGTTCTGCTGGTACAGCTCCTTCACGTACGTGACGTACGCGCTACCCGGGAACGGAATGGCGTCGGCCACCCACGTCTCGAGCGCGGTGAGCGACGCGAGGGCCTGCGCGTCATCGTGCGCGTCGGCGAGGCGAACGAGCCGCGCGAGCCCATGCAGCGGCGCCAGGGCGAAGAACCCCATGTGCATCTGCAGCGCGCTCACGTTGCCGCCCGCCGTGACCGCTTCCGCGTCGAACCAGCGCGGGTCTACGAGCGTGCTCGCCAGACATGCCTTGGAGAAGTCGAACGGGCCCGACAGGTTGACGAGAGCGGCGACGGAACCCGGATGGAGCGCGCCGTAGATGGCGCTCAGAGTCGCGCCGAGCGAGTAGCCGACGAGCGCCACCTTCGGCGCGCCGGTCGTGCGCTGCACGAAGCGGACGACGCGATCGAGCCTCGCCACGATGTCGTCCCACGTGACGTAGCGGTCCTCGTCCTCGGGCACGCCCCAGTCGAAGAGGTACGTCTCCCACGGGGCTTGCCGCGAGAGCGCCGACGCGACGCTGGAGCCCTCGCACAGGTCGAGGACGTACCAACGGTGCAGCATCGAAGGAACGAGCAGAACGGGAACGTGCGAGCCCGAGCGGGCAGCCTCGTCGTCCGTACGGCGGAAGCGATACACGCTCCCGCGCCCCTCACGGAAGACCGTGTCCTTCGGCGTCGGCGCACGATGCGCAGCGAGCATGAGACGGCTCAGGCCTTCTGCGATCCCGTGAACGTCGACGACATCTGCTTCATCGACTCGAGCGTGAGGCGGCGCCACTCGGCCGCGAGCTGCGCGCCGTACGCGAGCGTCTCCTTCTGGAGAACCGCGACCTCGTCGACCGCGACGGCCGTGCGCTCCACGCCCTTCGCCTCGAGCTTGTCGAGCTCGCCGTAGAACGACATCGCGCGCTGCACGGAGTCGTCCGCCATCTTCTGCCACGCCTCGAAAGCCTTGGTCATCTGCCCGAACGGATCGAAGTTCATCGGAGAGCGTCCTTTCATGTTGCGCCGCAACATCAGCGCACGCCGCACCCTAAGGACCGATCCCGAGACCGTCAACCCGTTTTGTTGCGCCGCAACATCCGCAGCGCTGCGTGCGCGGGATTCAGCGCTTCTTGCGGCCGTTCTTCGCGGCGCTCGCCGCCGCAGACGCCGTCCGCGCACGCGACGTGCTCTTGCTGCCCGCCGCGCGGCCACCGCTCGCGTCGCGTCCGCCTCCCGCTCCCGCGAGCGAGCGCTTCAGCGCGTCGAGCTCGCGCCGGAGCCGCGCCACGTCGTCGGCGACGTCGTTCATGCGGCCGCTCGGAAGCGGCTCAGGCAGATCGGGGACGGCCGCCGGCGCGTCGCTGGCGACGTCGAACGAAGACGCGACGTCCGGAGCGCTCGGCGGCGCGTCGGGGACCGGCATCGCGGCCGACGTGGGCGGAGGCGGCGGAGGCGGCGGAGGCGGTGCCCCGCCCGCCGGGTTTGCCCACTGCGTGGCCCCGAGTACGAGGCGCGCGAGCGCATCCGTCGCGGCGAACGGCGCGGTCGCCAGCGGATTCAGCGGCATCAGCGCGCGCGCCCCCTGCCGGGCGTGGACGTACATCTCGAGCGCCCACGACACGTACCGACCGAGGAACTCGGCGAGCGCCTCGTCGCCGAGGCGGATCAGCCGAAGGAGCAAAGGCACCGGGAGCAGCCGCGCGCCGCCTCGGCTCTCCAGGATGATCTGCGTGAGCGTCGCCTGCGTGAGGTCCGCGCCGGACTGCACGTCCTGCACCATCACGTCCGACCCTGCGCGGATGCGCTCGGCGAGATCCTCGAGCGTGATGTACCGGCTCTCGGTCGTGTCGTAGAGACGGCGGTTCGGGTACTTCTTCACGACCAGCATCGGTGGCGGCACGGTAGCCATTGTGCACCGCAACATTCAACTTGACGAGGTCGGCGCCCGGCCGTAGGTAACCGGCGCTCGCGTTGTGCAGCGCAACAAACGAGGTTTCCCGGATGAGCTCGTCACCCTTCGGAGCCGCGCGCGAAACGGCGCTCTCGTTCTTGCAGATCACCCGATCCGGTGCCAAGGCATCGCTGCCCCGGGCTCGCTGAGGTCCCCGCCGTGCGTACCAACGAATCCCGAGCCGCCCGTCGGACCACTGCTCTCGTCTGTGCCGTCGCGCTCGCGTCCGCCGTCGCCGCCGGCGCGTGCGGTTCCAGCGAGGATCGAGAGTGCCGCATTGGCGCCGACTGCGCGTCTGGCGCGTGCACGGCAGAAGGTCGCTGCGTGCGCGAAGAGACGCCGAACGGCGAAGGCGGCGTCACGCCGGGCGACGGCGATGCGGGCGCCGACGGCGCGCTTGCCTCGGATGCGTCGACCGCCGACGTGGTCGTCCCCGGCTGCACGCCGAACAAAGACGGCGTCATCGTTCGTGAAGAGGTGCCGATCGCGGCCGGACTGCACGCGAAGTTCCGCGTCGCGAAAGACGAAGACATCTCCACGGCAGGCACGCCCGCCGCGGGCGGCAAGCGCGTGTGGGACTTCACCGGCGCGCTCGCGAGCGACGTGAACGTCCTCGTCGAGACCCTGCCGCTCACCGGCAAGTGGTACGCGGGCAAGTTCCCCGGCGCCTCGTATGCGACGAAGCTGCAGGAGGGCTCGAACCTGCTCGGCGTCTTCGAGACATCGCCTGGCGCGCTCCTCCTCCGCGGCGTCGTCTCGCCGGACGACGATCTCTACAAGACGGAGCTCACCAACACGCCGGCCGTGCAGGCGCTGAAGTTCCCCGTGCAGCTCGGCGCGGAGTGGACGACCACGACGGACGTGAGCGGCGTCGCGCAGGGCGTGACCCTCTTCGGCACCTACCGTGAGGTCTACGAGTCCAAGGTCGATGCGGCCGGCCAGCTGAAGACACCGCTCGGCACGTTCGACGTGCTCCGCGTGAGGACGAAGCTCGTTCGCACCGTCGGCATCCTCGCTCCAGTGACCATCCGCTCGTTCGCGTTCGTGACCGAGTGCTACGGCACCATCGCGACCGTCACCTCCGCGCAAGGCGAAGCGAACGAAGAGTTCACGCGCGCCGCCGAGATGCGGAGGATCGCGCCGTGAACGCGGGCGCTCTGCGCCGCGTCACGAGCCTCGCGGTCGTTTTGCTCTTCGCCCCGCTGCTCGTCTCGTGCCTCTCGTTCCACAAAGGCCCGCTCCCGGGCGAGCCGAAGACGGCGCGCTTCGCAGACGTGGACGGCGTTCGCGTGCGCTTCACGGATACCGCCGAGCCCGAGGCTGCGCAGCGGCCGGAAGCACCCGCCGCCGAAGGCGCGGCGCTCGCGCCGAACGCGAGGCCGACCGTGGTCCTCATCCACGGCTTCGCGTCTGCTCTCGACACGTGGACGGCAGTGACGCCGGCGCTCGCGTCGACGCACCGGGTGATTTCGCTCGACCTGAAGGGCTTCGGGTGGACCGATCGGCCCGAGGGTGACTACTCGCCGGAGGCGCAAGCCCGTCTCGTGTGGCGCCTCCTCGAGCAGCGCGGCGTCTCGAAGGCCGCGCTCGTCGCCCATTCGTGGGGAAGCTCGGTGGCGCTCGCGGCGACGCTGCAGGCGCCCGACCGCGTCACCCGCATCGCCCTCTACGACGCGTGGGTCTACGAGGAGCAGCTGCCGACGTTCTTCCACTGGTCACGCGCCGAAGGTGTCGGCGAGGCGCTCTTCGGGCTCTTCTACAAGCAGCGCGCGGACGAGCGCATGGCGCTCGCGTTCTACGACCGCAAGTTCGTCACCGAGCGCCTCGTCGAAGACGTCGATGCCGCCCTCGATCGTCCGGGGACCGTGGCTGCTGCGCTCGCTGCAGTGCGCGGACAACACTACGAGGACGTCGAGGCGCGCTACCGCAAGATCGACAAACCCGTGCTCCTCCTCTGGGGCCGCGAGGACCTCGTGACGCCGCTCCGCTACGGCGAACGCCTCTCGCGCGACCTGCCGAACGCGCGCCTCGTCACCTATTCGCGTTGCGGCCACTTTCCGATGATCGAGGCGCTCGCCGCCTCGAACCGCGACGTCGCGGCGTTCCTCGACGAGGACCGCAAGGAGGCCGCGCCGTGAAGCGGCTTCTGTGTTGCGCTGCAACATTCCTCGCTGCGGCGCTCGCGGCCGGAAGGGCGCACGCCACGGGCTGGCACGAGGTCGGCCAAGATTACGTCCCTCGCGAGAAGACCGAGATCGACGTCTCCGGCTATCTGCGCACGCGCGGCGAGCTGCTCCACAACCTCGATCTCGACCGCGGCCTCATGCCGAACGGTCAGCCGCTGTTCCCGGTCTCGCAAGCCGACCCGTCGGCGCAGAGCCTCACGCATTGGGACATGCGCTGGCGCACCGACCTGCGCCTCTACGCGCCGGGCTCGATGGTCGGCGTGAAGGCGCGCATCGACGTCCTCGACAACGTGGCGATGGGAAGCCTGCCAGAGGGCGTTCCTTCCGCGACGACTACGCAGCGCTCGCCCGCGGACGTGATCCGCGTCCGTCGCGCGTGGGGCGAGCTCGTGCTGCCGTTCGGCCTGCTCGCCGCCGGTCGCATGGGCACGCACTGGGGCCTCGGCATGGTCGCGAACGGCGGCGATTGCCTCGACTGCGATTCGGCGGATGCGTCGGACCGCATCGCTTTCATCACCCCGCTCGCCGGGCACATCTTCGCGCTCGCGTACGACTTCAGCGCGACCGGTCCGCAGGCCGCGCGCAACCTCCAGAACCGCACGATCGGCATCGCGCCCACGACGGACGTGCGCACGGCGACGTTCGCGTGGCTCCGGTGGCGAGACGACGAAGCACGCCTCCGGCGAAGCAAAGCCGGCAAGACGACCGTCGAGTACGGCAGCTACATCACGCATCGCTGGCAGACCGACGACGTGCCCGCGTCGTACCTCTCCGTCGCGCAGCCCTCGGACCCCTTCGCCAGCGGCGGAGCCGGGATCATGGCGCGTGGTTACACCGCGAGCGCGTTCGATGGGTGGCTGCGGCTCACCTTCCCGTTCGGCCGTATCGAAGCGGAAGCCGCGTTCCTCACCGCGACGGTCGATCAGCCGTCGCTCCTGCCCGGCGTGCTCCTCCGGCAGCCCGCGAAGAGCAAGCAGATCGGCGCCGTGCTGCAGTCGGAGTTCGGCGCCATCGACGGCGCGCTCGCGGGCGGCATCGATGCGGGCTACGCGAGCGGCGATCCGGCGCCGGGCTTCGGGGTCGTGCAGCGTCCGAACGCATCCGCGCCTCGCCCGGGCGACATCGACGGGCCGCAGGCCAGCCCGCCGCGCGACAACCGCGTCGACAACTTTCGCTTCCATCCCGACTACCGCATCGACCGCATCCTCTTCCGCGAGATCCTCGGCGCCGTGACCGACGCGGTGTACGCGCGGCCCCACGTCCGTCTCCGCATCGCGCGCGCGAAGAGCGCCGCGCTCACCGGCCATCTCGCCGGCGTCATCTCGCGCGCGGTGGAGGCATCGTCGACGCCTTCCGGAAAGGGTCCGCTCGGCGTCGAGCTCGACCCGTCGCTCGTGTTCGAGACGCGCTCGTTCCTCGCGGCGCTCGACTACGGCGTCCTTTTTCCGATGTCCGGGTTCGACAACGTGACGACCTCGGCCGCCGCAAAGCCCGCCCAGCTGATCCGGCTGCGCCTCAACTACCTCTTTTGATCATGACGAAGCTCCCTCTCCTGTTTCTCGGCTCTGCGCTGTGCCTCGCGTCGGCCGCTACGGCGTGCGGTGACAACGAGACGCCGCCCGCAGAGAAGGGTGCGTACCAGGCGTCACCCGTCGCTCCGCTGCCGTGCGTGCCGAACCTCGACGGAAAGATCGAATCGCGCGAGCTCGCGCCGCAGGTCGGAATCCCGGCGACGTACCTCGTGAACCCGGCCGGCCGCGAGCGCACCGTCGACATCCGCGGAGCGACGAACGCGGCCGGCAAGCTCGAGTGGCAGCTCGCCGTCGACTTCGCCGACGACACGGCCGCGAAGCTCGAAGCGCAGCGCATCGACGGCAAGTGGTACGCCTCTTCGTTCGCGGGGGTCGCGAATCCGGTGGTCGTGGCGCTCGACGTCGGACGCCGCACCGAAGGCATCTACACGCACGACGAGACCGGCTTCTACCTCCACGGAGTGGCGTCGGCGACGGCCGACCCGCCGGAGGGCCGCACGCTCCTCGTCTACAACGCGCGTGTCATGCTCTACCGGTTCCCGCTCGAGCCCGGCGCCGCGTGGACGAGCACCGGAACGACGCAGCCCGGCAGCATCCTCCGCGGCCTGCCCTACGCCGGGCGTGACGTGTACGAGGTGAAGGTCGACGCCGCCGGTGAGCTCGGGCTCCCGGACTTCCGCCTGACGCAGGCGCTCCGCGTGCGCACGAACGTGACGATCGAGCCGGCCGCCGGCCAGGTCACGACGCAGCGGCAAGTGGGCTTTCTCTTCGAGTGCCTCGGCGAGGTCGCGCGCGCGACGAGCAAGCTGAACGAGCCCGCCGAAGACTTCACCGCCGCCAGCGAGCTTCGTCGCCTGGGGCTAGCGCAATGACGACGAGCCACGAACCGAGCGAGGAGATCACGACCATGTGGGAGACTTGGAAAAAGGGCTTCGACGTCTGGGAGAACGCCACCGCGAAGTACCTCGAGCATTGGCTGAAGAGCCCGCTCGTGCTCGGCCCGAGCGGCATGATGCTCGGCTCGGCGATGAAGATGAAGGCCGCGTACGACAAGGCGACGGCGCAGTGGGTGGGTACGATGGGTGTCGCGACGAAGCGCGATCAGGAGCGAACGCTGCACGCGTTGAACCAGCTCGAGAGCCGCCTTCTCGATCTCGAGGAGCGCCTCGCCACGCTGCAGACGACGAAGGACGACGGCTCCGCGAAGTAGCGGCCGCACGAAGGGGAAGACACGATGGACATCACGCCGTTTCTCGAGCTCAAGATCGCTCCTCGCGCCGTCTTCGACGGGCTGGCCGACCGCAAGACGCGCGTCCGCTTCATGGTCCCCGAAGGGAACGGCGGTTGGCGCGCGGTGACGTGGGGAGCGTTCGCGCAGGAGATCCGCGAGCTCGCGCTCTTCCTCGGCACCGTGCTGAAGACGGGCGACCGGGCGTGCGTGTACGCGCCGAATCGTGTCGAGTGGGCGAGCGCTGCGCTTGCCATCCAGGCCGCCGCCGGCGTGCTCGTTCCCGTGTATCCGGCATCCACCGCGGAGCAGGTCGCCTACATCGCCTCGCACAGCGACGCGAAGGTCGTGTTCGTCGACACGCCCGCGCTGCTCGGCCGGCTCCTCTCGGCGTGGAGCTCGCTCGGCGCGGTCGAGCGCATCGTGCTGCTCGACGACGCGCTCGACGTCGCGCGCGTGCACCAGTCGCTCGCGGCCAAGGGCGAGACCGTCCCCGACTTCACGGAGGTGGAGCGCAAGGTGATGTCGCTCTCTCGCGCGCGCGCCGTCGGCGCCGCGAAGGACCGCGAAGACCCGAACGCGTTCGAGCGGACGATGCTCGGCGTGTCGCTCGATCAGCCCGGACAGATGCTCTACACGAGCGGCACGTCCGGCAATCCGAAGGGCGTGCCGCTCACGCATCGCAACGTCGCCACGAACGGGCTCGACTGGCTGAAGTGCAACGCGCCGCTCCTCACCGAGGGCGCCGTCGACGTGCTCTGGCTTCCGATGAGCCACATCTTCGGGCTCGGCGAGATGTGCCTCGGCAACACGCTCGGTTGGACCTCCTACCTCGCCGACCCCGCGTCGTGCCTCGCGCGCCTACCGGAGGTGAAGCCCACGCTGTTCTTCAGCGTGCCTTCGCACTGGGAAAAGCTCGCCGTGCAGGCCATGCACGAGCCGACGCCGGCCGCGCGCATCGAGAAGTTCAAGGCCATCACCGGCGGCAAGCTCGCGTTCTGCCTCTCGGGCGGGGCGGGCTTGAAACGCGAGGTGAAGGACTTCTTCTACTCTTGCGGCGTGCTCATCATCGAGGGCTACGGCCTCACCGAGACGTCGCCGACGCTCACTTTGAACCGGCCGGACGCGTTCCGGTTCGACACGGTCGGCAAGGCACTCCCGTCCGTCGAGCTCCGCCTCGCCGACGACGGAGAGATCCTCGCGCGCGGACCGAACGTCTTCGGCGGGTACCACAAAGACCTCGAAGCGACGCGCGAGGCGTTCACGCCCGACGGCTGGTTCAAGACCGGCGACATCGGCCGCTTCACCGAGGACGGGTTCCTCCAGATCGTCGACCGCAAGAAGGACATCCTCGTGACCGCTGGCGGCAAGAACGTCCCGCCCGCGAACATCGAGCTTCGCTTCCGCGACGACCCGTTCATCGCCACGGTCGTCGTCTACGGCGAAGGGAAGAAGTTCCTCGTCGCGGGCGTGTGGCTGAACGAGGAGGCGGTGCAGGCGCATCTCTCGTCCGTCGCGCCGGAAGCGCGTGACGCCGCTCGCCGCGCCCTCGTGCAGAAGCGCATCGACCAGATCAACACGGAGCTCGCCAGCTACGAGACGATCAAGAAGTTCGCGATCATCGACGAGCCGCTCACCGTCGAGAACGAGCTCCTCACCGCGTCGCTGAAGATCCGCCGCAAGAAGGTGTACGAGCGCTTCCACGCGACGTTCGAGTCGCTGTACGACGCGCCGAAGGCGGAAGCGGCCCCGGCCGCCGAGCGCGAGGCGCAGGCGTGAGCCGCTTCGTCCGCCTGGCGTCGATGCTGACGCGGCCGAAGCCCCCCGTGGGCTCGACGCCGGCGGACGTGGTCCATCGCGAGAACAAGTGGCGGCTCCTCCGCTACCGCCCGCAGCGGAGCGGGGGCCCCGCGTTTGCGACGCCCGTGCTCCTCGTGCCGTCGCTCATCAATCGTCACTACGTGATGGATCTCCTGCCCGGCAAGAGCATGGCAGAAGACCTGGTGAAGGCAGGGCACGACGTCTACTGCCTCGACTGGGGCACGCCGGGAGACGAAGACCGCTACCTCACGTTCGACGACGTATGCGATCGGTATCTCGGAAGGGCCATTCGCCACGTCGCGCGCACGTCACCGCGGAACAAGGCGCACGTGCTCGGGTACTGCCTCGGCGGAACGCTCGCCACGATTCATGCAGCGGCGCATGCCGAGCACGTGGCTTCGCTCCTCCTCCTCGCCGCTCCGGTGAGCTTCGCGGGGGAGCAGGGCCTCCTCGAAGCGTGGACGCAGAGCCCCACGTTCAAGGTCGGCGACGTGGTGAACGCGTTCGGCAACGTGCCGTGGCAGCTGATGCAGAGCGCCTTCCACATGCTGCGTCCGACCCTCGGGATCGCGAAGGCGGTCGGCGTCGCCGATCGCGCGGGGCACGACGAGCTCCGCGCGCAGACCTGGAACGACTTCGTGGAAGGCTTCGTCGCGCTGGAGACGTGGGGGAACGACAACGTCTCGTTCCCCGGCGCCTGCTACGAGCGATACATCGAGGAGCTCTATCGCGGCGACGCGCTCATCCGGGGCACGTTCACGCTCTCCGGCAGACCGGCGAGGCTCGAGAGCATCACGTGCCCGACGATGGCCGTCGTCTTCGAGCACGACAACATCGTTCCGTGGAAGAACGCCGCGGTGCTGCTCGACCGGATCGCGTCGAGCGACAAGGAGCTCGTGAAGCTGCCCGGCGGCCACGTCGGCGCGGTCGTCTCGCGCGCCGCGCAGAAGAAGCTGTGGCCGTTGATGAGCGCCTTCTGGGCAGCGCGCGATGCCGAGCCGGAGTCGCGTCCAGCGGCCTCGCCTCCCGTTTCGACGAAGAAGCCCACCACGTCGAAGAGCCCCGCCGTGCGCGCGAAGCGCGAGGCAGGCCGATGACGCTGCGGGGGCGCGCGGTAGTCGCCGCCTCGTGCGCGGCGCTCGTCACGCTGCCCGCGGCCGTCGCACGGGCCGGCACCGCGACGACCGAGCAGCACGCCGGGCGGAACGTTCGCGTGTTCGTGCCGACGAAGCCGGCCGCCCCTGCGCCGCTCGTCGTGATGCTCCACGGGTGCACGCAGACGCCGGACGCGTTCGCCGACGCGACGAAGATGGACGAGGTCGCCGAAGAGGCGGGCTTCGTCGTCGCGTATCCGGAGGAGCCGCCCAGCGCCATCGCATCGCGGTGCTGGCAGTGGTGGGAGCCGGCGCACCAGGCGCGCGACGCGGGGGAGCCGAAGCTGCTCGCGACCATCGTCGATGGCGTCGTGGCCGCGCACGGCGTCGACAAAGACCAGGTCTACGCCGCGGGGATCTCCGCCGGCGGCGCGATGACCGTGATCCTCGGCGCGACGTATCCCGACCGCTTCGCGGCGGTCGGCGTGCTCGCCGGCCTCGAATACAAGGCGGCGACCACGCTCTCCGCGGCGCTCTCCGCGAGCAGCCAGGGCGGACCGAGCCCGGCCGCGCAAGGTGCTCTCGCGCACGCGGCGATGGGCAGCCGTGCGCGCGTCGTCCCCGCGTTCGTCCTCCACGGCAGCGCAGACAGCGTCGTCGCCAAGGTGAACGGCGATCAAGTGGCCGCGCAATGGCTCCACGTCGCCGGCGTCGTGCTCGGCGAGGGGGCGATCGAGCGCGGAAGTGCGGTGCCCGGCGAAGACGGGAGGCCCTTCACGCGCGTGGTGCACCGCAACAAAGGCAACGGCGCGGCGATCGTCGAGCACTTCGTCGTCGAGGGGCTCGGGCACGCGTGGCCGGGCGGTCGCGACGGCGGCTCGTACAGCGACCCGCGCGGACCGGATGCGAGCCGGCTGCTCTGGTCGTTCTTCCGCGGGCGACGCGTGACGGCTCCGCTCGACGTACCGCCCGCGCCTGCCACGCCAGGGCCAGGAGCCCCAGCTCCGTCGCCGGGCAGCGAAAAGGGCGGCGGCGCGACGAGCAGCGCCGACGCAGCGTCACCCGCGAACGGGGAGAGCAGCAGCTCCTGCGCGGCTCGCCCGCCGCACGGCGACGCTGCTCCCTCTTCGGCCAGCATCCTCGCGCTCGCGCTCGCCGCCGTGCTCGGCATGCGCCGCGGGAAGCGCGCCGGGCGCCCTTGACGTATAGATGACGAAGATGTCCCGCTTCGTCACCAAGCTCTCCCTCGGTATCGCCTCCGCGTTCGCGCTCGCCGGCTCCGTCCTCGTCGTCGAGGCATGCAGCTCCAACATCTCGTCGGTCGGCATCATCGAAGACCCGGACGCGGGCACCGATGGCTCTTCGCAGCCGAAGCCCGACTCGTCCGTGGTGCCGGACGATGCGAGCACGAACGGGGACGTCGTCATCGGGCCGGAGGCCGGCGGTCGCGACGCGAGCTGCGCGACGGGCGTGACGAAACCGGCGACGGGCGAGACCTGCATCGGCTTCGGCAAGAAGAGCCCGTGCGATCCCGCGTGCGGCCTGCCGGAGTACGGCTACGTGTGCTTCAACGGCGGCCCTCCGGGCTTCGCCGGATGCCTGCAGACGCAGGCCAGCGCCTTCGGCGAGACGTACTGCTGCCCGTCGAACGCCTGCGTTCCGCAGCCGGACCAGGACGGAATGTGCGCGGCCGTCGCGGGCAAGCCGCACCGCTACCAGTGCCCGCCCAAGGGACCGGATGCCGGCAACGTCGACCCGCCGGCCGGCTGCGTCGAGAGCGGCTCCGGCGCGAGCGAGGTCGAGAAGTTCTACTGCTGTCCGTGAAGCGAGCCCGCCGCGTCGAGGACGCTGCGGATCTTCGAGCGCAGCACGTCGAGTGAGATCGGCTTGGGGATGAAGTTCGTCCCCTCGTCGAGCACGCCCTGGTGCACGATCGTGTTCTCGGTGTAGCCGGACATGTAGACGACCTGGAGGTCGGGCATGACCTTCTGCAGGCGCTCGTAGAGCGCGCGTCCGTTCATGCGCGGCATGACGACGTCGGTGAGCAGCAGCGCGATCGGGCCGACGTGCTGCTCGGCGATGAGCAGCGCCTCTCCGCCGTTGCTCGCCTCGAGGACGACGTAGCCCTCGCGCTGCAGCGCACGTTTCACGAACGCACGAACGCCCGCCTCGTCTTCGACGAGAAGGATGGTCTCCGTTCCGCGGCGAGGTGCAGGGCGGATGCTGCCGCGCTCTTCCGGCGGAGCGATCGTCGCCGCGCGCGGGAAGTACACCTTGAACGTCGTTCCTTGCCCGGGCTCGCTGTAGACCCAGATGTATCCGCCGCTCTGGCGCACGATCCCGAACACGGTCGCGAGCCCGAGGCCGGTGCCCTCGCCGAGCGCCTTCGTCGTGAAAAACGGCTCGAAGATGCGCTCGCGCACGGCCGCGTCGATGCCCTGCCCCGTGTCGGACACCGAGAGCATCACGTAGCTTCCAGGCGCGACGCCGACGTGCTGGCGCGCATACTCTTCGTCGAGCTGCACGTTCGCGGTGTCGATCGTGATCCGCCCGCCGTCACCCTCGATCGCGTCTCGTGCGTTGATGACGAGGTTCAACACGACCTGCTCGACCTGCACGGGGTCGACGCGGACGGCGGCCAGGTTCGTGGCGAGCGAGAGGACGAGCTGCACGTCCTCGCCGATGAGCCTACGGAGCATCTGCTCCATGCCGCCGACGTGGTGGCTCAAGTCGAGCAGCTTGGGCTCGAGGATCTGCTTCCGGCTGAAGGCGAGCAGCTGGCGCGTGAGCGAGGACGCGCGCTCCGCGGCGGTGATGATCTCCTTCACGTCGCTCGCGAGCGGGTCGTTCGGTCGGAGCTCGCTCTGCACGATCCCGGCGAAGCCGAGGATCGCGGAGAGCATGTTGTTGAAGTCGTGCGCGACGCCGCCTGCGAGCCGGCCGATCGCCTCCATCTTCTGCGCTTGCACGAACTGGGCGTGCAGCGCATTGCGCTCGGTGAGATCGAGCATGAAGGAAATTCCGCGCAGCGAGCCGTCGTCGGTGTCGAGCGCTGCTCCGGCGCAGAGCACGGCGACCCGGCGACCGTCGCCGCGCACGAACTCCTTCTCGTACGGCGTGCACTTCCCGCGCTCTCGAAGCTCGTCGAGCGCACGCGCGTCGAGCCGGGCGTGCTCCGGCGGCGTCAGCTCCGCCCACGATACGCGCCCTTCGAGGACGTCCTCGCGGGTGAGCTGGAGCATCTCGAGGAACGCGTCGTTCGCGAAGGTGATCTTTCCGTCGCTCGTCCAGTACGCGACCCCCATGATGCCTGCATCGCGGAAGCGTTCGAGCTCGGCGAGGCTCGCGCGGAGGAGCATCTCCGCCTTCACGTCACGCGTGGCGAACGCGACATGCCGGGGGACGCCGTCGCCGTCGCGCACCGGGAACACGATGCCTTCGGCCACGATGGCGGCGTCACGCAAACGAACGCGCTCCGTGGGATCCTTGCCGTACCACAAGGGTCCGAGCGAAACGCTCTCGCCGGCGAACGCGCGACGGACCGCCGCCGTGCCGCCCTGCGCCTCGAACGTCGGGTCGTTGAAGAGTGTGTAGCCCTCCGGGATCTCGCCATAGAGCGCCGTGAACGCGTCGTTCCAGATCACGTTCTTGCCATCGGCATCGACGATGGTGAGCGCGACGGGCGCGCTCGAGAACACGGAGACGAGCAGCTCCAGGGGATCTTCGACGCGCGCGAGCGCCTCCCGGATTTTCTTCGGATCCCCCATGCCGCGCCCGAGGCTACCTGACGCAGCGCGCACGTCCAAACACTGCGCACGTGGCGCTACGGGACCTCGGGCACGTCCTCGAACACGCAACCGGCCGCGGTCGGCGTCTCCGCGCACGTCGCGATGTGGCGAGCGGCCTTCGCATACTTCGAGGAAGGCCACGTCTCCGCCGTGATTCCGTCGGCGCGCGGCGGCATCCAATGCGAGCGCTCGAAGCGTTTCGCCCAATCGCTGAGGCGCGGGAGGAGCGGCGAGGTTCCGCCCGAAGGTGCCTCTTCTCCAACCGACCACGCCGGGAGGCGCGCCATTCCCTCGCCCCCGCCGATGCGATGGCACGACGTGCAAGCCTCGGCCTCCGCGGAGACGAGGTGCTTCGGGCGCTCCCAACCGGTACCGCCCACGCGTGCGCGGTCCTGCGCCTCGCGGTTCACGATGCTGTAGGGCGAGGCGTTCCAGGAGATCTCGAAGTCGGCGTGGACGCCCATCGTCGGCACGATCGTGGTCGCGTCGCGGCGCCGCGCGCCGTCGATCCACGGACTGTGGATGAACGCGTCCGCCGAGTGGCACCCGGCGCAATAGCCCTTCGGCTGATCCCACACGTGACGCGACTTCTCGACGTCGCCGGGGTGCGGGACGTGCGCGCCGTCCGTGCCGTCGAAGAGCTTGTTCTGGAAGAAGCACGTCTTCCCGGTGCGCGGGTTGTGCCCGATCATCGAGATGTCGTTGAAACGCTTCGTGCGGATGAGCGTCTCCGGCGTCTCGCGTTCGCTGCCCTCTCCCTGCACGGAACGGCACAACAGCGTCCAGTGCGTGCCGCGCTCGTTTTTCGCGGTCGCGACCGTCGGACCGGGCTCGCAGCTCTGGTGCGCCCACGCGGGCGCATCGCACTTCGCGAAGCAGTTGTGCCGACCGACGTCGCGGTCGTTGCACTCGCGCGGGGTGACTTGCATGCCGTACTCGTCGGTCACGTGCTGCGGAACGAGCGCGCCCTCGATGCCGTCGATCGGTCCGGAGCTGCCGACGAAATCGCGGCAGTCGAACGTCTCGTACTTGCCGTCCGCGAGCTTGCGGAAGAACGGAATGTCTCCGAGCTCCTCGACGCAGAGCTCCGCGTACTTCTCCATGCTGTGCACGGCGGCGCTCGCGGGCTCCGCGCCGGCATCCGACGAGAGGATGCGCACGTCCCCCGAACGGCCCGCGAGCGTGGGGGCGGCGTTCGGGTCCTTCGTATCCCACGCGTACGGGAGCGAGGTCTGCAGCCGCGCGCGCGGCTGTCCGTCTTTGACGATGCACGCCTCGACGATCGCGTCCGCGCCCTCGCGCGACAGACGCTCGAGCATCGCGGGCGTGATGTTCCCGTCGATCCACTCCTGCGTGTAGACGCTCGCGAGGAGACTGCGGTCGACCTCCGGGCCGTCGTAGACGATCTTGCGCGAGCGCACGTCTTCCCGCGGAGGGAGCGGAGGCGCGTCGGCGAGCGCGGCGCAATCGAGCTCCGTCTGCGAGGTCGCGGAGAGGCGTCCACGGCGGACGCGCATTACGAGCTTCTCGCCCGCGCGGAGCTTCTGCTTCACCGTCGCGCGCACGCGGCCCGACGCGTCGTCGTAGACGAGCCGCAGGCCCATCTTGTTGTTCGCGCCGGTGATCTCGTCGTCGCTCGTCTCGGCAGACGCGGGCTCGTCTTCCGTCGGCCCGCACGCCGCGAGCGCGCCGACCCCGGCCGCGATCGACGCCGAACAGAGAAGGGCCGACCACCACGAGAGACGCATCGTAACGGCCTCCCCAGCAGAGACCGTGCCGAAGGTGGGGATAGGTGCGCTACGCGAATTTTCCGCGGGTTGGCGTCTGGCGTGGGCACGAGCTGGGCGTTTCGGCGTGGTACGGGGCTCCACCAGCCCGGACGCGACGCGGGGTCCCGCGCACCGAAACGCCCGCGAAATGGCGCGCGCCGACATCGACCTACATCCGGCATGGAAGCTGCTCCACCGCAGGCATGAAGCTGTCGCTCGGGCCGCTGGCGCAGGCGGCAATCGTCGCCGCCGCGCTGGTCGGTTGCTCCGACCCTGCCGCCGTCGGCACCTCCGAGTCGTTCCAGACGGACGCGGAGCTCGCGACCCGTGCCTTGCAGATTCTCGGCGCTCCGAAGATCGAAGGGGCCCAGCAGCAGTGCAACCGCTGCCACGACATCAATCGCAAGTCGCTCCGGCTTTGGAGCGAGGCGTACTCGGCCGCGACGAAGACCCTCGCGGACCCCACGCTCGCCGCGGAGAAGAAGATCGCAGCGCTCCGCGTCGACCCCGACGACCCGCGCTCCCCGTACGCGGCGACGCGGCTCGGCTTCCTCGCGGGCGGCCTGCACCTGCCGGACCTGCCGGAATCGAAGGCGCTCGCCGCCGCGTTCACGGAGGCGTTCGGCGCCGAGAGCGGCCCGAGCGAGTACCGGCGCTTGCGCGAGGCGGCTCGGATGCCGATCGCGCCGGACCACGATCGCCTCGGCAAGAGCGAGTTCGCGCTCGTGAAGCAGTGGGTCGACAAAGGGATGCCGGAGCTCGACCGACTTCTGCCGGAGGGCGACCGACCGAGCGCCTGCGAGCCGATGATCTCGGAGGAGCTCCGCGAGCACGTCGCAGCCATGAAGACCAAGGGTTGGGCGGCGCGCAATCGCGAGCAAGCCATTCCCATGTTCGCGTGCGCGGACGGCAGCGATCCGGCGACGTGCTTCACGCAGAAGAGGCCCGACGGCGGCGACGTGTTTCCCCGCTCCGTCGACGTCGAGCCCGCCCGCGCGTGGGCCGCGGAAGGAACGACGATCCGCATCCTCCACGAGATGCCGCACCTCACGAGCTTCTGGTCGCGGAGCTCGGCGGACGGCCGCTTCATCTCGAGCGGCGGCGGTGAGGAAGGCGCGTTCGTCATCGACCTCGCCGCGCAGCTCACGAGCGGCGGATCGGAGCGGCGCGAGATCGGCGTACGCGCGAGCTACGACCCGAGCTTCATGCCGGACAACTCCGGGCTCATCGTGCAGGGCACCGGCACGCACTTCTGCACGCAGGACCTCTTTGCGAACGCGGCGACGACGCTCGTGACCTTCGCGGAGCCGCAGTGCTCGAAGCTCGACTCGGTCGCGCTTTACCAGAGCGTCGGGCGCCGCCTCGCCGACAACGCGCTCTCCGACTACTTCATCGTGAACAACGCGTTCGAGAGCGATGGCGGCTACGGCTCCGATCCGCGCCCTTCGTTCGGCGAAGATCAGAAGCTCTCGATCAAGGTCATGACGGCCGCCGGCACCGAGAGCGGCTACCGCATCGGACAGCGCATCGAGCTGCCTGCTCCGTGGGAAGGCGACACGATGGTGTCTCCTTCGACGCAGCTCCTCGCGAGCCGCGTCGCCGGCGAGAGCGGCCAAGCGGGCTATTCGATTCGGAAGCTCCGTGCGACGAGCGGTCCGGCCGGCTACGAGCTCGAAGCCGCGCCGATCGCCCGCATCTGCATCCCTGGCGGAAAGGCGAGCTTCTCGTTCGACGAGCGCTTCCTCGTCACGCACCACTACCTGACGCGCAGCGACTTCGCCTCCGAAGAAGCGTATGCGCCGTACGCGGCCAAGGCGGCGGCCGACGTCTACGTCGTCGATCTCGTCAGCGGCGAGACCCTGCGCGCGACGCACATGGGCCCGGGCCAGCTCGCCCTCTACCCGCACTTCCGCTCCGACGGCTTCCTCTACTTCCTCGTCCGCGACAAGGTCGCGGGCAAGGAGTACTACGCGGCTTCGGACGTCACGCTGAAGCGCTGACGAGCCTCAGACGTTCATGTCCTTCCAGCGCTTGCTGATCTGCGAGAAGGCGACGAGCCCGATCAGCGAGGCGAGACCGACGGCCGAGAACCAGTACCAGACGTGGTACGGCTTGTAGACGCTCCACAGGAGATCGTTCACCGCGTTCGGGTCTTTGTGGAGCACTTCGCCGAGCGTCTCGAACGCCGCGGTGCGCTTCACACCGACGAAGTCGGCGAGGTGATCGACGTTGCCGTCCCACGTGCCCGGGCCATGGTGATCGGTGTGCTCGGCGAGGTACTTCATCGAGAGCGTCGCCTTCTCGCCGTTCGCGCCGTACTGCCAGCCGGCGAGCTTCGCGCCGAGGGCCTGTCCGATCGCGATCGGGATGTTGACGTAGCCGAGGTAGAGCGCCTTCTTGCCGGTCGGCGCGATGAGCGAGAAGTACTCCGTCTTCTTCGGGCCGGTCAGCATCTCGCCGAGCGAGAAGAGCGCGATGCCCATGAAGAGGACGTAGACGCTCGGTGACGTGCCGTAGACCACCGTGCCGATCGTCGCGATGAGCACGCCGACCGTGATCGCCGACATGACGCGGATGCGCGCGACGACGAACGAGATGGGGATGACGAAGCAGACGACGAGCGCGGCGTTCAGGTTGAGCGCGTTCTCTTGCTTCAGCTGCAAGCCTCGCGGGTCGCTGACGATCCACGCCTTCGGGAGCCAGGTGTTCGCTTCGACGAACTTCGTCGAGCTCACCCAGTCGGCGTAGAAGTTCGGCATCAGATCCCACAGCTGGTAGAGCATCATCCAGAAGCCGCTGAAGAGCGCGATGACGGCGAGCAGCCGGACGTCGGCGAGGTTCTTCACGGTGTCGACGAGGACGCGCCACGCCGGCTTCCTCTTGTCGGCGCCCGAGTCGACCTCGGCGTACGTGAAGAGCATCAGGTAGTTGAGCGACATGACCGCGGCCGAACCGTAGAACACGAAGGCCCAGCTCTTCGTGCGCATGAAGCCGCCGAAGAGCGGCGCCGCAGCAGCGCCAACGTTGACGAGCCAGTAGAAGAGTCCCCAGCCAACGCTGGAGTTCTTCTTGCTCATCGACTGCGCGAGGGTGCCCTGAATGCCCGGCTTGAAAAGGGCAGTTCCGAGGGCGAGCACCATGCAAGCCGCGAAGAAGCTGCCGTATCCGCGCATCGTGCCCATGAGGACGTAGCCGAGGCACGCGAGCGTGACCGACGTCGCGATCGTCTTCTTGTAGCCGTAGCGGTCGGCGAACCCACCGCTCACCATCGGGACGAGCGACTGCACGAGCGCCCACGCCGCGAAGATGTTCCCTTTCTGCGCCTGGCTGAAGTGGAGGCCACCGGGGTCGTCGGCCTGCGCGATGTACAGCGGGACGACGGAGCGGACGCCGTAGTACGCGAGGCGCTCCCACATCTCGATCGTGCAACCGAGGAAGAAGGACCGCGGGAACGTCTTGATGGTCGCGAAGAACCCGAGCTTCTCGCCCGCGTCCTTGTCGCTGCCGTCCTTGTCGTCTGGCGCCGGCGGCGGCGCAGAAGTCTTCGTCTCGGAGGCGAGCGACGTCGTGGGTACGGCGGCCATGAGGCGCGCGCTTTAGCACTTCTTCACCGCGGCGAAACTCGGGGGGAGAGAGGCGCGGTGCGTCATCCACCAATTGCGGCGCGATTACGCCGTTTTGTTGGCCCAAGGCGCGCCGGCGGGCAGGCTCCCGCCGATGCGCCTCTCCGCGCTCGCGCCCATCGCCCTCGTGGTCCTCGCCGGGCTCGGCGCCGCGTGCTCGAAGCGCGACGATGCTCCGCCCGCCGCGGCGACGGTCACGGCCGCCCCGCTCGATGCCGAAGGGGCGCCGGTGGCGGTGCTCTCGAGCTCGGCGAAGCTCGCGGTAACCGCGATGGTCGCGCACGTCGTCGCGAAGCCTGCGGAAGGCGCGAAGCGCCTCGGCTACCTGCGCCTCGGAGCGGTCGTCGCGCGGAGCGAGAAGAGCTACGGCACGGATGGTTGCGAAGGCGGCTGGTACGCGGTCGCGCCGCGCGGCTTCGTGTGCGTCGGCAAGACGGCGTCGCTCGACACCGAGCTGCCGATCGTGAAGGCGGCGAGCGTTCGGCCGGACACGTCGAAGCCGCTCCCTTATGCGTACGGCTTCGTGCGTGCCGTGGCTCCGCTCTACCTCCGGTTGCCGACGCCCGAGGAGGCGCTCCGAACCGAGTTCAAGCTCGAGCAGCACATGTCGTGGTGGAACCGGCGCGGCGACGTCGCGAACCACATCGATCATCTCGGTGCGAACGACGCCGCGCGAGAGCTGTTCGCCGACGCGCCGCCGGTGCCCCCGCCGCCGAGCGTCGGAGACGGCATCCTCCTCGGCGGAACGACCGAACGGGATCCGGTGCCTTTCTGGCTGGCGAACGGCAGCCGCGCGATTCCGAACGTTTCCGGCTTCGACGTACCGCCGAAGGCCTTCTTCGCGAACCGCGTGAAGAGGCACACCGGCATCGCGTTCATCGGCTCCTTCGCGACCGGACCGGAGCACGGCGGGCGCCGCTTCGCGGTGACGGTCGACATGCGGCTCGCGCCAGTCGACAAGCTGAAGCCGGAGGTCGCGTCGACGTTCCACGGCATCGAGCTGAAGGAGGGCGTGACCCTTCCCGTTGCCTACGCGAGGCCGTGCAACCCGGCGAGCAAGGGCACGCCGAAGCCTTGCGTGCAGACGTTCCGCGACGAAGGCGGAACGCTGAAGGCGACGGGCGAGATCCTGCCGACCCGCGCGTTCCTCGAGCTCACCGGCAAAGACCGGCGCGGTGCGCGAGGGCGTTACCTCGAGACGAAGAAGGGCACGTGGGTCCGGGCGAGCGACGTAGGCATCGCGACGGCGCCAGCCACGTGGCCGCACGCGGCCGAGCGCGGCGACCGGTGGATCGATGTTTCGATCGAGGAGCAGACCCTCGTGCTCTGGGAGGGCAAGATGCCCGTGTTCGCGACGGCCGTATCGACCGGACGCGACCTTCTCGAGGACCCGAAGACCTCCACCGCGACGCCGCTCGGCACGTTCCGCATCAAGGCGAAACACGTCACGACGACGATGGACTCGAACGGGCGCTCGGCGCAGTCGGGCGGAGCCGCGCCGACGTCCGGGGAGACCGCCCTTCCGACGGACGACGACAAGCACGCCGGCAACTTCGAGCTCCGCGACGTTCCCTACGTGCAGTACTTCCACGAGGGCTACGCGCTCCATGCCGCGTACTGGCACGACCACTTCGGCCACGCGCGGAGCCACGGCTGCGTGAACCTCGCGCCGATCGACGCGCTTCGCGTGTTCCGCTTCAGCGAGCCTGCCGTTCCGGAAGGTTGGCACGGCACGAACGCGGATCCGGGCAAGGGCACGCCCGTGGTGATCCGGAAGTAACGCGCACGCGGAGTGCAGCCCGAGGTGCACGCGAAGTGCAGCGCCGTGCACTCGGAGCCTGCGAGAGAGCGCGGCGACTGCGGTTTTCGCGAGGAATCCGCGGGTGAGCGGGCTTGGCCCGCGCGCTGCACTGACCGGTCGTCACGAAGCACCACTCACCTCGCCGTGGGCCGCGCGTCGTTGGCAGGCGCGCGCGGCTCGCGGCGAGGACTTCGGAAAGCTTGGTGGCGGTCGGACTCGCAGGCGCCCGATCGTCCCAAGAGGCCGCGACGAAATGGTTCGTCGCGGCCTTTTATTTTTTGTCGCGCGCGCCGCCCACGCGGCGCGGGCGGGCGATTTTGGCCAAGCGCGTCAATCGGGCTGGCGCGCGTGCGAGCGCATGCTGCGTGTAGGCGAACAGGCCGACCGGTCGGTCAGTCTCTCTCCTCCTTCCAGCTTCTGGAGCCCGCATGCGCCTCGCCGCCACCGACCTCGCAGAGAGCGAAGAGGCGTTCAGCTCGAACGAGCTCCTCTCTTTCGTCGAAGGCTGCGCGTACGGGCAAGAGGCGGGGTCCGGCCGCTGCAAGCCCGCGCCCTCGACGCCGCTGCAGTGTGACGTCGGATTGGTGGCCTCGAAGAAGGTCGTGACCCCGGTGCCGGGCCGCGGGCCGATGCCCGTCGGCCGGGGCGGCTCGATCCGTCCCGGCGATTACGTCCTCGTCGCGATGCAGTACTGGGGAGAGCTCCCCGGGCCGGCCTTCCAGATGAAAGCGACGCTGCGCATGGAGGGCGGCACGTATGCCGCGCGCACGACGGTCGTGGGTGACCCGACGACGACGGACAAGCGCGTGTCCGGCACGACCGTCATCGAGGCGAACAGGACGACGTCGACGGAGCTCTGTCCGGCGCGCGCGGAGAACCCGACGGCGACGTTCACGGCGACGGAGACCACGTACACGGAGCTCGTCTACGTGCCCGAGGCGAGCTTCGGCATGAAGAGCGTCTATCGGCGCCTCCCCGCGGGAGCTGCACGCCCGGACGCAGGCGGCCCGCCGGCGAGCGGCCTCACCTGCAACGCCGACGCGGAGTGCACCACGTATCTCCCGCTTCCGTGCTGCTCCGACCGCCTCGAAGCCGTTCACGTGAACGGTCTCGACGCCGCAAAGGAGCGCGCCGCCGCAATGTGCCAGGTGGCGTACTGCGCACCGGACTTCATCGGCGACCGGCGCGTCGCGACGTGCGTGGCCGGCGCGTGCGCGCTCTCGGCGCAGTGAGGAGCGCCGGACGCGGCGGACGCATCGACGATCAGCCGGCGAGCTTCGAGGCGAGCTCGCCGCTCGCGATCGCGGCGGCCGTCTCCTTGTAGCCGCCGAGCAGCTCGCCCTTCGCGAAGACCTGAGGGAACGTCGGCCAGCCGCTCCACATCTTGATCGCGAGCCGGCGCTTCCACTCCGAGACGTAGCTGCCGTACTCGAGATAGTGGAACGCGATCCCGGCGTCTTCGAGCGCGCGCCGCGCCTTCTTCACCCACGGGTTCTGCGCCATGCCGACGACCACGACGGCGTGGCTGCCGAGCGCCGCTTCCACTTCACGGAGCGTTTCGGCATGGAACGCGTTGATCGCGCCGAGCGCGGGAGCGGAGATCTTCGTCGTGTCGAGGAGCGGTCGGTTGGGCATGGTCTCGTCGCAAGGTAGCGAGGTTCACGCGCCGCGACTGGATCATGCGGTCCCCCCGCGGTCCCGGCAGCGCCCTGGTCATGATGACGCGGCGAGCGCCGCCGTTGCGGGTTTTTCCGAGGGAATGGCGGCGCCGACGCACGCGCGCGCGGCGACTCGGGTCGCGTTCGATCCACCGCAACACGAGGCGCGTCGCTTGCAATTGGGTCGGACGCCATGTCCGTCTCGCCGTTCGTGCACACCGAAGTCCGTCCGGATCGCGCGTCGGACGCGCCGCTCGCCGTCGACATGCGCGGCGGCATCGCTGGCCTCCACGACACGGGCAGTCTCGTCACGGGCGACATCCCGGTGGGCTGGGCAAGCCGCCTTCCGCCGGGCCTGCTCGGCATGTCGGGCTATCTCGTCGCCGGCGTCGGTCTCGGGCTCGTGCTCATCGTGGCGCTCAGCCTGATGCGCGGAGAGTCTCTTCCGCCGGCCGCGGCGAACGCGGTCACCGACAACATCGTTCACCTTCACGCGAAAGACGTGAGCGAGTCGTGCTGGCGCGGCGTCACGAAGGCCGGCGCTCAGCGCGTGACGGTCTCCATGGAGATCGGCCTCGACGGAAAGGTCCGGAGCGCGGTCGCTGCGGGCGACGCTCCGACCATGAAGAGCTGCGTCGAGGCGCACGTGAAGGGCTGGGAGTTTCTCCCGCAGGCGCAGGCGACGACGATGGTGCTGCCCTTCGAGATCGACACGCGCTGACGCGTGATCCCGCCGCCGCGGCGGCGAGACGCGCCGCTTGGCGGTGACTTCCCAACCCTGCGCGGCGCGGGTACGGTGCGCGGCCATGGCAAATCCCATCGCGCTCCTCGAGACGTCGCTCGGCAACATCAAGGTCGAGCTGTTCGTCGACAAGATGCCGATCACCGCGCAGAACTTCGTGAACCTCGCGAAGAACGGCTTCTACGACGGCCTGCACTTCCACCGCGTGATCGACGGCTTCATGCTCCAGTTCGGCTGCCCGCACAGCCGCGACCCGAAGAGCCCCCGCGCCGGCACCGGCGACGGCCCGAGCGGCCCCATCCAGGACGAGCACCCCGCGGATGCGAAGCTCTCGAACGAGCCGGGGACGCTCTCGATGGCGAACACGGGCCGCCCGAACAGCGGCTCTTGCCAGTTCTTCATCAACACCGTCCACAACTCGTACCTCGACTGGTTCTCGCCCGGTCCCTCGAAGCACCCGGTCTTCGGCAAGGTCGTCGAGGGCATGGACGTCGTGCACAAGATCGAGAAGACGAAGACCGACGCGAACGATCGCCCGATCACGCCGGTCAAGATGAACAAGGTCACGGTCCTCGAGGGCTGACCTCGCGAGCCGCGCCGCGCGCGCGGATCAAAGGTGTGTGGGGAAGCCGTCGTCGTGCGGCGCAGGCCGGCGTTCGCTGCCGACCGGCGCCGAGCTCGACGGCGGCCGCACCGCAGGCGCCACGCGAGGCGCGCCCGAGGCGGAGGCCGGTGCGGACGCGGACGCGGACGCGGATGCGGATGCGGACGCGGATGCGGATGCGGACGCGGATGCGGACGCGGATGCGGATGCGGATGCGGACGCCGTCGCGACCTCCGGTCTCCGCCGCGCAGGCCTTCGCGTGAAGTCCGCCGCAATCACTGCGACCAGCACGGTCCCGAGCACCAGCGCGAGCCACCGCCCGCGCGTCTCGCCACGTTCGAGCTTCGCTTGCTCGTGCGCCGCGGCGCTCGCCTGCTCCTTCGCCTCGTCGAAGGCTTTCTCGTTGGCGACGAGACGCGCGCGCGTCTCTGCGGCACCTTCGGTATCGGCGGCCACCGTCGACGCGAACGGTGCGAGCGCCTCGCGTAGCGCCTGCATCGACGGCCACCGCTCTTCGAGCGTGCGGCCGAGCGCCTTGTGGACCACGTCGGCGAGCGCCTTCGGCACGCGCGGCGCGATCTCGTCGAGGCGCCGCTCGCCATCCATGATCGCGAGCATCTGCGCGGCCATCGTCGGCGCGTCGTACGGGAACACGCCGGAGAGCAGCCGATAGAGGATCACGCCGACGGCCCACACGTCGCTCGCGGGATTCGGCGGCTCGCCGAGGAGCTGCTCGGGCGCCATGTAGCGCGGCGTGCCCGCCACCGTCGCCGTCGTCGAAGCCTCCGCGTCACCGCCGCGGAACGAGGCGACCCCGAAGTCGAGCACCTTCACCTCGCCGCGCGCCGTCGCGAACACGTTGGACAGCTTGAGGTCGCGATGAACGATGCCCGCCGCATGCGCCTCTTCGATGCCATTGCAAATCGCGAGCGCCCACGCGACGGCGAGCTCCAAGGGAACGAGCCCCTGCTTCTCGCGCTCCTCCACCTCGGTCGCGAGGTCGCGCCCCTCGAGGAGCTCCATCACGAGGAACGGCGTGCCGTCGTCGATCGTATCCACGTCGGAGACGCGGACGACGTGCTCCGAGCGGAGCTTTGCGGCAAGCCGCGCCTCGCGCTCGAACCGCCGCACGGCACGCTCGTCTTCGGCGTCGGCCGATCGGAGCACCTTGATCGCCACGCGGTGACCCAGCTGCTCGTGGACCGCCTCGTGCACGACGCCCATCGCGCCGCGTCCGAGGACGCGAACGAGGCGATAACGACGCGCGAAGAGATCTCCCGGTTCGGGCACGACGAAGGACGGCGATCCTACGCGGATGACCGCGCCGCCGCGAGGAGCGCCCGCGCGCACGTCGCGGGAGGGATCCCGGAGATCCCTGCTCGGGCAACGCGCAGTGAACGGGCCGGGAGGGATCTCGCAGATCACGTGACCGCGCCCGCTCTCCAGAGCCCCCTGGCACGTCCCGGCGCAGCCGCTTTTCCGGGCAAATTGCCGTGTTCTCTGGCGCACGGCGCGCGGCACGCGACGTGTACTCGTCCTCTGCCGAACACAGCGACGCGCCGACGAGCGCGCCGCTCCACCACAGGACGAATGCGATGACCCTCCTCCGTACTGCTGCCTGCTTCGCGCTGACCTCTCTCCTCGTGGCGTGCGCCGGCGAGACGACCGACGATGGCGGGCCGAGCCCGAACGGACAGGCGAGCGCGGCGGCGACGCCCTCCGACGACACGGTGTACGCGGTGTCGTGCGGCGGTGACGTCGCGCCGATGGTCAGCGGCTCCGTGAGCCCTCGCTGCGCCTCTGGCGAGCCCGGCACGAAGTGCGGCGGAGGCCCCGCTCCGGACGGCGGATGCGCCGCGCAGGACGTGAAGTTCCACTACGCGCCGCCCGCGCTCCGTTGCGTCGGAGTCGACGTGTACGCGTGGAACGGAACGGAATGCGTCGCGCACAACACGCACGGCGAAGGCGGCATGCTGAAGTGCGCCGGCAAGGACTGCGAGAAGCTGTTCAAGTCGGCCGACGCGTGCGCCGCCCACGCTCTCGCATGCGCGGGGAAGTAGGCCACGCGATATGCTGAGCGGAGCGCGGATGCCCAGCCCGAAGGACGTCGATCCCTCCACCGTGACGCATGCTCCAGGCGTTCGCCTCTCGGCGTCGCGATTCGAGCTGACGGTGACGGCGGGACCCGACGCGGGCAAGAGCATCGTCGTGTCCGCGAGGTCGGCGGGAAGAACGCTCGTCGGCACGAGCGAGACGTGCACGCTGCGTGTCACCGACCGGCGCGTCTCGCGCCGTCACCTCGCCGTCGACGTCGAAGGCGGCCATCTCCGCGTCGCCGATCTCGGCTCGACGAACGGCACGACGGTGAACGGGCTCCGCATCGTCGACGTTCTCTGCGCGGGCGGCGAGATCGTGACGTTGGGCGACACGACCCTGCGGGTCGATGCCGACAGCGCGGAGGCCGAGGTGCCGGACGTCCGCATGGCGTTCGGTCCCCTCGTCGGCGCGAGCCTCGTCATGCGTCGCCTGTATCGCACGTGCGACGTGCTCGCGAAATCGCGCGCGCCGCTGCTCGTCGAAGGCGAGCCCGGCACGGGCAAGCTCACGCTCGCGGATGCGCTGCATGCCGCGAGCGGCCACGACTCGGGCGCGTTCATGGTCGTCGACGGCGCAAGTCTCGACGCCACGACGCTCGCCTCCGACGGCGCGTCTCTGCTCGAAGCCGCGCGCGGCGGCACGCTCGTCGTCCGGGAGGTGGCCGACGTTCCGCGCGAGGTGCACGGCGACCTCGCCGCGCTCTTCGCGCGTGCACGAGGCTCGGACGTGCGCGTCGTCGTGACGACCCGCCGCGACCTCGACGCCGCGGTCGACGCAGGCGTGGTCGCGGAAGAGGTCGCGCGCGAGCTCACGACGCGCATCGAGCTTCCTCCCCTTCGTCAGCGGCGCGGCGACATCGCGCTTCTCGTCGAGCACATCGCGCGGCGGCTCGGCGCAACGTCGGCCGCCATCCCGACGAAGAAGCTCGCCGCGCTCAACCGCCACGATTTCCCGGAGAACGTCCGCGATCTCGAGCGGGCCGTCGCGCTCCTGCTGGCGGATTCCGGCGCGCCCCTGCCGACGCGCGGCGCGTCTCCCCGCACGGGCGAGGCGCCCACGCCGGAGGCGCTCGGCCTCGAGGTCACCTACCGTGACGTCCTCGTCTCCGACCTGCCGTTCGCAGAAGCGAAGCAGACCGTGCTCGATCGCTTCGCGAGCGCGTACGTCGTCTTTGCCGTCGCGCGACACGGCGGCCACGTCGCACGCGCCGCGGCTGCGTCCGGGCTCGCTCCACGTTATTTCAACCTGCTCCGCGCGCGGAGCCGCGGTCGGCCCGGGGACGGCGAGTGACGCGCGTGCGGCACGTCGGGAGCGGCATCACGCGCGCACGGCTCGCGACGTTTGCCCTCGTCGTATGCGCGCTCGCCCCGTCGTGCCGGACGCCGACCGAGGTCGTCGTCGAGCTCACCTCCGAGCTCGGACACCGCGACGACATGACGGTCGCGATCCAGATTGGGAGCGAGCGCGAGGTCGAGAGCCAACCGCCGCGCGTCACCACGCGCAGCGCATGGGCGGCGGGCGCGTCGCTCGGCACGGTCGTCGTCGTACCGAACGCCGACGAAGAGGATTTCGTCGTGCGCGTGGTCCTCGCGACGGCGCGTGACCCTTCTGCGTGCACCACGCAGGACGCCAGCGGATGCGTCGTCGTGCGACGCCGGCTTCGCTTCACGCGCGGCGAGTCGACGACCGCGCGCATCGTGCTTCGGGCCGCATGCCTCGGTGTGTTCTGCGCGCAGGCGACCTCGTGCGCCGCGAACGGGCGGTGCGGCTCGCTCGACGACGACCTCGCGACGGGTGCCGCTGCACCGCCCGAGGACGACGCTGGCGCCGCGGGCGCGGCGGACCCGTACGTCGCGGCCGTGCTCGAGGATCGGCCGCGCCACTACTATCGCCTCGACGAGCCGCCGGGCAGCACCGTCGCCAAAGACCTTCTCGGGCGTGCCGACGGGACGTACTCGGGCGTGAAGCTCGGCGTCACCGGCGCTCTCCGCGCGAGCGCGAACACGGGCGCCTTCTTCGCCGGCGGCGGAAGCGTCACCATCCCCGGCGTCGAAGACCTTCCCGGCGCCTTCACGATCGAGGCGTGGGCACGCATCGACGGCGGCGGCGATGCGCGTCCGACGATCGTGGAACGCGTCGATCAGGTCGGCGGCGCGCTCTTCGGCTACCGCATGAGCCGGCCGCCGGGCACGTCGGTCGCGTTCGAGGTCTTCCGCGGCGAGGCGATCATCGGCGCGAGCGCACGCGCCGTCCGGTTCGCCGGTTACTCGCACGCGGTCGCGCTCGTGCGTGGCGGCGAAGCAGAGGTGTGGATCGACGGCAGCAAGGAAGAGAGCCGCGCCACCGGCGACGCACCAGCGTCCGCCGTGGTCGGTCCTCTGCTCGTCGGAAGCAGCCGCGCGGGCGGCACGCCCTTCCATGGCGCGATCGACGAGATTGCCATCTACGACTACCCGCTCCCGCCCGAGCGGATCCGGCACCACTACGACGTGGCGCAAAAGGCAGGCGCGCCGTGACGCGCGCTCGCTGCCTTCGTGCTCGCGCGTTCGCCATCGCGTGCGTCGTCACGACCATCGCGCCCGCGACAGCATGGGCCGACGATGCGAGCGCGGCGGTGTGGAAGCAGCGCGGCGACGACGCCATGGATGCGGGGCGCGCCGCCGAGGCTCTCGATGCTTATCGTCGCGCCGCCGCTCTCGAGCCCACGCCTTCGCTCGAGTACAACGTCGGGCGCGCGCTCCTCGCGGTCGGCGATTTCGCGGGCGCGCTCGCCGCCTTCGAGCACTACGAGGCCACGGCTCCCGACGCGCTGAAGCGGCGCACGCATCGCCTCGCGGAGGTCCTCGCCGAGCTCCGCGCCAAGGTGTCGGTCCTCGACGTGCACGGAGAAGCACCCGGCGCGCGCGTGCTCGTCGACGGCAAGGAGCTCGGCGCACTACCCCTCGCTCCCGTGCGCACGAACCCAGGGCACGCCGAGCTGCGCGTCGAGCGAGAGGGCTACGAGCCGTTCGTCACGCACGCCGAGCTCGCGCCCGGCGCGACGGTCCGCATCCAAGTCGTGCTGCGCCCGGTGAGCACGACGGCGCGCCTCGCCGTCTCTGCCATCCCGCGCGGCGCGGGCGTCACCGTCGACGGCGCCTTCCGAGGAGCTGCCCCTCTCGAGGTCGACGTCGCACCCGGTGCGCATCGCCTGACGCTGACGGCGAGCGGCTACGAAGAGCGGGTCGTGAGCGTCGACCTCGGCGCGCAAGAGCGACGACGCATCGACGTAGAGCTCACCCCACGCGCAGCGCCCATCACGAAGCGCTGGTGGTTCTGGACCGCCCTCGGCGTGGCCGCTGCGGGCGCGGCGGCCGGCATCGTCGCGGCGTCGGTCGAGCGCGCGCCGTCGGAAGGAACGCTGGGCACCTTCCCGGCGCGATGACCAGCAGCGCCCGCTATGCTCGTCGCATGCGGAAGCTCTTGCCTGCCCTCGCCACGGCGGCGCTGCTCTCGGCCGTGGCCACGAACGCGCACGCGGCGGTCGTCCCGGTCACCAACGTCGCGGAGCTGCGCGCGGCCATCACGGCGGCAAAGGCGGGTGACGAGATCGTGCTCGCGGCGGGGACGTATGCGATGGGCGACATCGCGTGCAGCGCGAACGGAACTTCGGCCGCGCCCATCGTCGTCCGCGCGGCGACCCCGCTCACCGCGAAGATCGAGCTCTCCGGGCTCGAAGGCTTCAAGGTCTCCGGCGCGCACTGGCACTTCGAAGGCCTCTCCATCAAAGGCGTGTGCGCGACCGACGACGCATGCGAGCACGCCTTCCACGTCACCGGCGGAGCGAGCGGCTTCGTTCTTCGCAAGAACGTCATCGTCGACTTCAACGCACAGTTGAAGGCGAACACGACGCTCGGTGCGACCCCGGTAACGCCACACGCGGGTCTCGTCGAGTACAACGAGCTCTACGACACGCACGTGCGGAGCACGGAGTTGCCGGTGACGAAGCTGAACATCGACACCGGCGACGATTGGATCGTCCGCGGCAACTACATCCACGACTTCTTCCGCCCGACCGGCGTCACGTACGGCGCGTTCATGAAGAGCGGCGGGAAACGCGGTCTCTTCGAGCGGAACCTCGTCGTCTGCAAGAAGGACGTCGCGGCGACCGGCGCGCAGATCGGCCTCTCGTTCGGCGGAGGGGGCACCGGCAACGCATTCTGCGCACCGGCGTTCTCCGCGGGCGTGCCGTGCCTCGTCGAGCACGAGGGCGGAACGATGCGGAACAACGTCATCGCCTCGTGCTCGGACGTCGGCATCTACCTGAATCGCTCCAAAGCGACGAAGCTCCTCCACAACACGCTCGCCGGCACGACCGGCATCGACTTTCGTTTCGAGACGAGCTCGGGCGAGGCGCGCGGGAACCTGCTGTCCGGAGAGATCCGCGCGCGGAACGGAGCCATGGCTCCGACGGTGAGCGACGGGCTCATCGTCACCGACGCCGAGCTCGGAGCCATGTTCGTCGGTCCGCTCGTCGGCGACCTCCGCAAGAAGGGCGATCTCGCGAAGCTCCTCGGCAAGGCGCCCGCCCGCACGGACGTGCCGGACGACTGGTGCGCCCGCGCGCGGTCGGCGCCCTATGACATCGGCGCGCTCCAGCATTCGCTCGGCGACTGCGCCAGCACGACACCGCCCTCCGGCGGAGCGGGCGCGCCCGACGGAGGCGCCGGCCCCGGCGACGGCGGCGGCGGCCCGACGGGCGGCGGCGCGTCGACGGATGGCGGCGGCGGAGCCCCCACCCCTTCGCCCGGAGCAGGTCCGGACGGTGACGCAGGTTCCGAGGCGGGCGAGAGCGGCTGCAACGTCGGCGTCGGCGCCGTGGGGAGCAGCCGAGCGCTGCTTGTCGCCCTTGCGAGCGTCTTCGGCCTCGGCCTCTGCCGTCGCCGTCGCGCGCTCGGCCGCTGATCTCGGCGCACCGATTGCGCGGCGTGGCTGCGTCGGCACGCCCGGCGCGGCCCGCGGGACACGGCGCGCGAAAGTTTCCCCGGAATGTGGCCTCGAGGGGTCGCGAAATGGAGTATCTGGCGAGCCGTATCGCCCGGCACGAACCCTGCTCCTCTCGGGGACCGCATCATGCGTCTTTCGCCGCTCGTCGCAGCCGCCTGCGCGTCGTTGGTCATCGTCGGATCCGGGTGCTCGGCGACGTCGACCACGGTCGCGCCCGAGATGCGTGTCGTCGAGATCCCATCTCGCGCAGGCGCGAACCGGGCTGGTGGCGCAGCGACGCGGGCGCCGGGAGCCGGTGAAGCCGCACACCTCGTCTGGGCCCGGACGAAGAACGGCGAGCCGTTCACGTTCCGTATCGACGAGGCGGGCACGACGGTCGAGCGCGCGAGCGGCATCCGCATCGCGACCGCGCGCGCCGAGTACGCCTGGGCAACGGCGGCCATCGAGATCCCGACGACCGCGTGCGACGACGGCGCGGGCAACGTCGTTCAGGAGCCGCAGGGCGGACGTGCGACGCGAGCTCGCCTCGTGCCGGTCGCCGGCATCGGCCGCGAGCAGGTGGTCGTCGACGCGAAGGTCGACGCCGATGGCGCGAACGAGCTCGGGCACGAGGCGACCGTCGTTGCCTCGCTCGGTCCTCTCCTCTTCGTCGAAGAGCACACCTACGCCTATGCCTGCGGCGCGCACGGCTTCTCTTCGAAGACGTTCACCGTGTGGGATGCCGAGGAGGGCGCGGCCGTCGACGCGCTCGCCGACCTCCCCGGCGCAGCGGCCCTCCTCGCATCGGCCAAGGACGCGCTCGGCGACGAGGGCGACGGCTTCACCGATCCGACCCCGCCGGCGTTCACGGAGATTTTCCCCGTCCTCGCGGAGGGCAAGGTCGCCTTCGAGGCGCAGGTCACGGCATCGGCGTGTTACGCGTGCTCGGACGGTCGCTGGGAGTCGTACACCCGCTCGGTTCGCCTCCCCGCGGCGCCGCCGCCCGTCCTCGCGCGGCACGCGATCGTCCCCGACGCGGTCGTGGCGTTCGCGCGCAGGAACCCCGACCTGACGGTAGGCGGCGCCTCGACGATCCGGCGGATGGTGGAAAAGGCCGAGCGTCCGCGTGGAAGCGCAGCCTTGACCCGCTGATCAAAGCTCGGCACCCTAACTTCATGGCGAGTGAACCGCCCCACCGTGCGCGACCAAGCGCGCGCAGCGGGGCACACGAAGAGGAGGGGGAGTCCACTCGCATCACCAACCTGTCCAGCCTGGAGAGCGAGCTCCGGGCGCGGCGACAGCAGGTGCACGCGTATCTCGTCGTGCTCGCCGGTACGAACGTCGGCGAGATGCACAAGATCGAGGGCCCCGAGACGATCGTGGGCCGCGCGATGAGCGCTCAGCTCCGCCTGAACGACGACGGCATCTCGCGCCGGCACTGTCGCGTCCTGTCGATCGGCGGCCGCGTCATCATCGAGGATCTCGGGAGCGCGAACGGCACGCTGGTGAACGGAGACATGGTCCAGCACCAGGAGCTGAAGGAGGGAGACAAGATCCGCCTCGGCGCCACGACCATGTTGAAGTTCACGTACCAAGACAAGCTGGACGAAGCGTTCCAGCAGCAGATGTACGACGCGGCGCTCCGCGATGGCCTCACGAAGGCTTACAACAAGAAGTTCTTCCACGACCGGCTCGACACCGAGTTCGCCTACGCGAAGCGGCACCGCACGATGCTCTCGCTCGTGCTCTTCGACGTCGACCACTTCAAGAACGTGAACGACACCTTCGGCCACCTCGCGGGCGACGCCGTGCTCGTCCACCTCGCGCGCATCACGCACTCCATGATCCGCACCGAAGACGTCGCTGCGCGTTACGGCGGCGAAGAGTTCGCCATCATCTGCCGCGGCATTCCGCTCCTCAACGCGGGCGTCGTCGGCGAGCGCCTGCGCACGGCCGTGGAACAGGCAAACTTCGATTTCCAAGGCCGCAGGCTGCCGGTCACGATCAGCGTCGGCGTCGCCGCGCTTCCCGAGGCGCAGGTGTCCGCTCCGCAGGAGCTCGTCGCGTGCGCCGATCAGGCGCTGTACGAAGCGAAGAAGAGCGGTCGCAACCGCGTGTGCCTCAGCGGCCTGTGACGCGCCTGTCACGCGCCTTCGACGCCCCCGCTGAACGCGCGCTTCGCGTCGCTTCGCGCCGTCAGCGACGCTTCGGAGGAAGGCTCGGCACGCGCTGCGGCGCCGCCGCCGGCTGACCATCGCGTCGGATGGTCGGCTTCCGCGTCGCGGTGACCTTCTCCGGCCAGCTCACCGGCGGCGGCGGGAACGCCGGCTTCGCGAGCAAGTAGCCTTGCGCGAAGTGCGCGCCGGCCGCGAGCACGGCGTCGAGCTCCTCGGGCGTCTCGATGCCTTCCGCGACGACCATCGCATCGAGCTCGCGGCACAGCACGACGATCGCGGACACGAGCTTGAACATGCGCGTGTCTTTCACGAGCCCCATGATGAGGTCGCGATCGAGCTTCACGACGCGCGGATGCAGATCGGCGATGTACTTGAGATTCGAGTAGCCGGCGCCGAGGTCGTCGACGACGAGGTACACGCCGCGGCCACGCACTTCGCGAAGGACGCTCTGGCAGAGACGGAAGTGCGAGAGCGGGACGCCTTCCGTGATCTCGAGGTACACGTCCTCGGAGTGCTGGAAGATCGGATCGTCCGGTTGCACGACCCACTTCTCGTTCAGCTCGGCGGGATGGATGTTGAGGAAGAGCGGATGCGTCGGGCATCCCTCGACCGCCATCTCGCGGATGATGCGTCCGAGCTCGCCCGTCACCGAGTGCTGCACGGCTGCGGCGAACAGGCTCATCGGGCTGTCGAAGTCCGCCGACTTCGAACGAACGAGCGCCTCGTACGCGAAGATCTTCCGTGTCTTCAGGTCGACGACGGGTTGGTAGACGACCTTGAGATCGCGCGCGTCGAGCACACGACGGATCGCGACCGTCGTTCGGCGAGGTTCAGCGGCGGTCGTCGCTCGGCTCAAGCTTCCACATTCTAGGGAGCGGCGCTTTCGCTGTCAGCCGCCGTTCGCGTGCATCGCGAAAGGTTTCGTGCGCGCGACGCGGGAGTCGAGTCGCCATAGCGCGTTCGCCTTCGCGCGCGCGTCACGCGCAGCACGTCGCTCCAATCGCGCGTTTCAAGATCGCAAGGTCGCGATCACCTTACCGCCACGAAAGACCCACATCTCGCCGGGCTTGCCCATCGTCCATTCCTCGTCCCGCGTGAGCGGAGCGGTGGCGATGATGGCGACGCGGTCCCGCGGCGTCGTCACTGCAGAGAAGTCGACCGAGAGGTCGTCATCCGCGAGCGTTGCAGTCTTGAAAGGCGCCTTGCGCACGATGTAGCAGAGCTTCGTCGCGCACCTCGCGAACATGTGCGCGCCGTCCGCGAGCAAGAAGTTGAACGTGCCGCTCGCGCCGAGCTCGGAGCCTGCGGCGGCGACGGCTTCGAAGAGGCGTGCGCGCTCCTTCGGGTAGCCGTCCGGGAACGTGCGCTCGAGCCGGTTCAAGATCGCGCAGAACGCGTACTCGCTGTCCGTGCTGCCGATCGGATGAAAGCGTCCGCGCGGCAGCCTCTTCACCCCGCGCACGGTGCCGTTGTGCGCGAACGTGAAGTGCCGTCCCCAGAGCTCGCGCACGAAGGGATGCGTGTTCGCGAGCGACACCGGCCCGCGCGTCCGCTGCCGCACGTGCGCGATGGCGAGCAGCGTCTTGATCGGGTGACTGCGGACGTACGCAGCGAGCTTCGAGTTCGCCGCCGCCGCCGGCTCGAGGAACGTCCGCACCGCACGTCCGTCGTACAGCGCGAGACCCCATCCGTCGGCGTGCGGCCCGCGGACGCCGCCTCGCAGCGCGAGACCCGAGAACGAGAAGACGATGTCCGTCGGGACGTTGCACTCCATGCCGAGGAGCTCACACATCGATCGCACCCAAGGTACACGAAGCCCCGTCGCCACGCTCCCAACCGGACGTGGCACGTGCGATGCTCTAGCCAAGGGGGAAGAGGCGGGAGGCCTCGCGCAGCATCGATGGGCCCATCCAACGTTTCGCGTCGTGCTCGGCGCGCTCGCCGTCTCGTGGGGTCCGCGGTCGCGTGGGGCCTCGCGGTCGCAGCGCCCGTCACCGCGGTCGGCGACTCCAGCGTGCTCGCCGTCCGAGTCGCCGATCCGCCACCGCTCGCGTTCGATGCGACCGCGCTCGGGCGCGCCACCCGGCCGATTCGCATCGTGCTCTCGAACCCGGGAAGCACCGCGCTCGCGCTCACGCCACTCCTCTTCCGGTTCCGCCCGCTGCGGGATGGCGTCTCCTTCGCGTGCGAAGACCCGCAGGGCTCGGACGATCGCTGGCCGAAGACGCTCGAGCCTGGTTCTTCGTTCATGCTCGCGCGCGATCTCACGTGCGAGACCCCGCTGCCCGGGCACTACGACGTCGAGATCCGCGGACGCGCGCGCGGCACGGACGAGACCGAGCGCACGTACGGCTCGTTCGGCATGGACGTCGAGGCCGGCAGCAATCCCCCGGTTCGGCTGCCGTGGGATGCGTCGCTGCACGCGGCTGCCGCCGGTACGCGTGAGATGCGTCCCACGCGCGACACGAACCGCGCCCGCATTCTGGTCGCCATGATCAACGGAAGTCGCTCGCCGGTGACGCTCGCGCCCGTGCACGCGACGTTCAAGGTGACGCGCCGCGGCTCGCGCCTCGCGCCCTGCCCGGAGCGAACGGTGAGCCTCGCGTTCGAGGGCTCGCTCGCGCCCGGCCGGATGCAGACGCTGGGCGCCGGGCTCGGTTGCGATCTCTCGGCGGAAGCAATCTACGACGTCGACATCAGCATCGCGAACGCCGCGGGCTCGCGCGTGAAGGTCGGCACCCAGGCGATTCGCGTGGGCGTGCTGCCGCCGCCTCCGCCGCGTCCCGAGGACAACGGGCAGGCGCGCATCCACGGCGGCATGTGAGCGCCCGGCGCGCGCCGCTCGCGTGAGGTGATCGCGCGGCGTGGCATCGCGCCTCTCTGTTGCTCCTATGCAATCTGGCGAAGCCACACACCGAGGTCGCGGAGGACGCTCGGCGGGATGCCGTGGCCGCCCTCGAAAGACGTGAACCCGACGCGGAGCCCCGCGTCGTCGAGCGCGCGACGGAGCTGCTCGGCAACGGCGTAGGGCAGGACCGGATCCTCGGTTCCGTGGCTCTGGAAGACCGGCAGACCTTTCCGGAGCGCCATGCGCGGCACCCACTCTTTCGCCGCGAGCAACGTTCCCGAGAGAACGACCAGGCCGGCGAGTGGGCGCGAGCTGCGGAGCGCGACGTCGAGCGCAAGCATCGAACCCTGCGAGAAGCCGCCGAGGACGATCCGATCGCCGGGGACGTTCGCGTCGCGCTCGAGCGCATCGAGCATCGCGCCGACCGCGTCGCGCACGGGCTCGATGCCTTCCGGGATCTCGTCGACGATCGCGTTCAACGTACCCGTGCGCATGGCGCGCTCGAACCGACCGACGTCGATCGGCCACCACGCGCGCGCGTCGCCGTAGACGGCGTACGGCATCAGCTCGGCGAGTGGCGTCGGGGCTTCGGGGAAGAGAAAGGTCGTACCCGCCGGCGCCTCGATCGCGCCCGCGAGCGCGACGAGGTCGTCTCCCGGCGCGCCGAAGCCGTGCATCAGCACGACGGTGAGCGGCGGACGCGCGGAGGATTTGTCCCCGCCTTTCACGATCTTCCGAACGCGGAGCGGCCCGACTTCGACGGCATTCATCACCGGCGAGCATAGGCTTGCGAAGAGCAGGTGGTGGATCCGTCGTCCATCCTGCTGAAATCTCTCGACTCTTCGGCGCGCACTGGGTTGCTGGCCGCCGGGAGCCACCGTAGACTTCTCCTCGATGTCCTCCGTGCGACCCGGCGATGTGCTCGCGGGCAAGTACCGCGTCTAGCGCGTGCTCGGCAGCGGTGGCATGGGGTACGTCGTCGCCGCGCGCCATCTGCAGCTCGATCAGATGGTCGCGATGAAGTTCCTCAAGAAGGACAGCGCGAACCTCGATCAGACCGAGGCGACCGGCCGCTTCTTGCGCGAGGCGAAGGCGGTCGTGAAGCTCCGCGACGAGCACATCGCGCGCGTCTTCGACGTCGGCACGCTGGACGGCGGCGAGCCGTACATCGTGATGGAGTACCTCGACGGGTGCGATCTCTCCGCGCTGTCGAAGCAGCGCGGCGCGATCCCCGTCCCGGAGGCCGTCGACTACGTGATGCAGGCCTGCGAGGCGCTCGCCGAAGCGCACAGCCTCGGCATCGTGCATCGCGACGTGAAGCTCGCGAACCTGTTCGTCACGCGTGGTCACGCGGGCGCCCCGCTCGTGAAGGTGCTCGACTTCGGCATCTCGAAGACGAACCCGTTCGGCGAGAGCGACCACGAGATGACGCGCACGGCGTCGATGCTCGGCAGCCCGCGCTTCATGTCGCCGGAGCAGATGCGTGACCCGCGCACGGTCGACGCACGAAGCGACCTCTGGTCTCTCGGCGTCGTGCTGTACCGGCTCACGTCGGGCAAGGCGCCGTTCGAGGCCGACACGCTCGGCAGGCTCCTCACGATGGTGATGCACGAGAGCCCCGATCCGCTCTCCGCCGTGCGCGGAGACCTGCCGCCCGGGTTCTCGGAGACGGTCGGCCGCTGCCTCGAGAAGGAGCCGTCGCATCGCTACGCCAACGTCGCGGAGCTCGCGTACGCGCTCGTTCCGTATGCCGCCGATCCCGCGCGCGCTCGGAACGTTGCCGACCGCATCGCGGCAACGCTCTCCGTCGCGCAGCTCCCGCGCACGCTCGACATTCCGCCGCCGATGCCGTCGCGTCCGTCCGGGCCGCCCGGCGCGAACGACACGGGCACGGCCGCTCCCTGGACGGGCACGCATGGCGCGCGTCTCCGCAGGGATCAGGCGCGCAACAACATGATTTGGGCGGCAATTGCGCTCGGCGGCGTCATCGTCGCGGGGAGCGTGTTCGCGAAGGTCCGTCACGACCGCACCGTCGCGCTCGAAGCGGCCGCGGCCGCGCCGCTCGTCGAAGCACCGGCCGCACCGGCGGTCGTCGCCGACAACCCGACGATGCCCTCCCTCGTCGTGCCGCCGTCGCTTCCCGCCGAGGCGACGAGCGCGCGCGCGGTGCCGCTCGCGACGGGCGCGCCGGCCGCGACGGCCGCGCCAGGGACCAAGACGGCCGCCGGCTCGCGCGGTCGCGGCACGCTGCCAGGCTCTGCCCGGAAGACGGCGGCTCCGGATGCGTCTGCCTCCGCGGCCAAGACGCCCCGCGCCGGAAAAGCCGACGACGGGATCCCGTCCACGCGCGATTAGGGTTTAATGACCGGAAGCATGTTCGCTTCCTTCGGCAGGGCGCCGTCTCGCGCGCTCGTCAGGCACGTGGCTGCGCTGACGCTCGCGGCGACGATGGCGAGCTCGCTCCCCGCGCGTGCAGAGCCGAGCGAAGGCGGCGCGGCCGCCGCGGAGTCGCTGTTCCAAGAAGCGCGCAAGCTGATGGAGCAGAAGAAGTACGGCGAGGCGTGCCCGAAGCTGGTCGCGAGCCACAAGCTCGCACCCGCCGTCGGCACCCTTCTGAACCTTGCCGACTGCTACGAAAGGGACGGCAAGCTCGCGAGCGCATGGGCGCGCTTCCACGAGGCCATCGCGCTCGCGCAGCGCGCCGGCCGGAGCGACCGCGAGCGGACGGCGCGCGAGCGAGCAGAGAAGCTCGAGCCACGCCTGATCCGCCTCTCCATCGTGGCGAAGGATCCGAACGTCGAGGTGCGCCTCGACGGCAATCCGCTCGATGCCGCCGCCCTCGGCACGCCCGTGCCGGTCGACCCGGGCAAGCACACGGTCGACGCGACCGCGAAGGGCAAGAAGCCGTTCACCACCACGATCGAGGTGAGCGAACGCACGCGCACGCCGACGATCGAGGTGCCGCCGCTGGAGACCGATCCCGAGAGCGAGAGGAAGAACGGCATCGCAACGTCGGCGCCGGACACCGAACCGCCCGCGGAAGAGCCGCGTAGCGACGGCTCCACGCAGCGCATCATCGGCCTCGCCGCGATCGGCGCGGGCGTGGTCGGCGTCGGCGTGGGCGCGTTCTTCGGGCTGCGCACTTCGGCGAAGTGGTCCGAGGCGCAAGAGCACTGCGACGCGTCGCTCGCGTGTGACCGCACGGGAGTGGAGCTCGCGGCAACGGCGAAGAATGCCGGCACGGTGTCCACGATCGCGTTCATCGCCGGCGGCGTGCTGCTCGCGGGCGGTGCAGCCGCATTCTTCATGGCGCCGCCCGCTCGGCCTTCGCGAGCGTCCACGTCGCGTCCTGCGCACGACGTGCGCGTCGGCGTCGGCTTCGGCTCGGTCACGATCGGAGGGCGGTTCTGATGCGCTTCGCGGCGAGCCTCCGCGTGGGCGCCGCTCTCGGCGTGCTCGTGACGTGCGCCGCCGGCTCCGTCGCCGCGTGCGCAGCGATCGTCGGCGTCGAGGACGTTCGCCTTCGGTCGTCGCGCGACGCGGGCGGGGACGTCGGGGAAGAAGAGGAGCGCGACGGTGATCCGCCGCCGGACGCAGAGCCGCCTCCGCCCGAGAACGTGCTCAACGTCGCGCTCGGGCTCGTGCACACGTGCGCGCGGAAGCCCGCCGGCGCGGTGAAGTGCTGGGGCGACGACACACGCGGCCAGACCGGCACGGGCGGAATGCTCGCCGACGCGGGCGTGCTCGCGACGCCGACGGCCGTTGCGGTCGAGGATGCGCTCGCGATTGCTGCCGGCAACAACCACACGTGCGCGGTGCGGGCCGGCGGCAAGGTCTCGTGCTGGGGTGACAACGTCGATGGGCAGCTCGGCAACGGCCAGTCGAACGCGCGCTCGAACGTGCCGGTCGACGTCATCGGTCTCACCGACGCGAAGGCAATCGCATGCGGCGCCAACTTCTCGTGCGCACTCCGCCGCGGCGGCACCGTCGCCTGCTGGGGCGGTGGTCTCGCCGGTCAGCTCGGCAGCGGATCGATGTCGTCGTCGACCACGCCGGTCGCGGTCGGCGGCGTCGCCGACGTCGTCGCGATCTCCGCAGGCGAGGCGCACGCGTGCGCCGTCAACGGAGACGGCAAGTTGTTCTGCTGGGGCGACAACCAGAATGGCCAGCTCGGGACCGGGAGCCTCACGCCCGGACAGATCGCGAGCGCCACCGCCGTGCCGTCGGTCGCCGACGTCGCGCAGGTCGCGGCGGCCCAGCGCTCGACGTGCGCGCGCACACGCAGCGGCGCGGTCTCGTGCTGGGGCGCGAACGAGCTCGGTCAGCTCGGGAGCGGCGCTGCGAACCCGACCCCCAATCCGTCGCCGACGGCGGTGAGCAACGTGACCGCCTCGTATCTCTGGGCCGGTGCGAATCACGCGTGCGCGATCAAGCGCGGCGGCGGAGCGATCGTGTGTTGGGGCGCCGGCGCGAAGGGCCAGCTCGGCGACGGTCAGCCGCGTACGGAGGCGACGAGCGCCACGCCGACGCCCGTTCCCGTGAGCGGCATCACGAACGCGATCGCGGTCGGGACGGGCGGCGATCACTCGTGCGCGCCGGCGAGCACGGGCACCATCCAATGCTGGGGCGACAACGCGCGCGGACAGCTCGGCAACGGCACGCAGGGCATGGAGCGATCGCCGGAGAGCGTTCTCGGCTATCCGTGACACGCGCGTTCGCGCGCAATGGCGCCTCCTTTGGGTGGGCACAGGTAGGACCACGTGGGATGGTTCCGATCCAGCCTCCGGGCGCGGAACCCTCCGGAATCGCTCGCGTGACGGTCCATTCCGCGCCGGCACGCGAGGCGCACCCCGCGCGGCATGCTTCTCCGTACGCGCTCGGCGCTCGCGGCCGTCACGCTCGCCTCGCTCTCGGCGTGCTTCGCGCACGAGGTGACGCCGCCGCCCGACGCGAGCGGTGAAGACGAGCTCCGTTTCCGCGTCACGAACGTCGACCGCTCGCTGCCCGATGTCGATGCGGTGGGCTATGAGGTCGACCTCCGCGTCGACGACACGCAGAACCGTGAGGCATACGCCGCGGACGTGAAAGGCACCTACGTCGCGACGCGGGACCTGACGGAGCTCGCGCTCGACTTCGAGGTGAGCGCCATCGATGACGTGCAGGTCGGCGGACGCGCGGCGACATACCGGCGCGAAGGCGGACGCCTCGTCATCAAGCTGCCGCAGCCCGTCCCGAATGGGCGTTCCTTCACGACGCGCATCCGCTACCACGGCGCGCTCGCCCAAGCCGACGGCGCGGACCCGAACGACTTCACCGCGTTCGGCGGTCTCAATGTCCGGCAGCGAAACGCCGAAGGCAAGCGCATCTTCTCCAGCATCGACTGGCCGAGCAAGGCGCGTCGTTGGCTTCCGCTACGCGATCATCCGAGCGACGGCGCGATGATCGCCATGAACCTCACGTTCCCGCGCTCGTTCACCGTGCTCGCGAATGGGCGGCAGGTCGCGCGCGTGGACAACGCGGACGGTACGCGCACGTGGCGCTACGAGGCGCTCACGCCGATGCCGACGTACGACTTCCATCTCGCCGCGTACGACGGCTGGGCCGCGCAAGAGGCACGCGCGGAGAGCGGCGTTCCGATCGCGACGTACAGCTACGCGCGATCTTCGCGCGTGCAGTCGTCGGTCTACGGCGACCTGCCGAAGGCGATGGACTTCTACGAAGCGCAGTTCGGCAAGTACCGCTGGGGGACCGCCGGCTTCATCGAAGAGCCAATCTTCGGCGGTGGCATGGAGCACGCCGGCGTCGTCAGCATGGACGAGACGCTGTTCGCCGATCCGGAGGTCGCGCGCTCGACCGCGATGCACGAGCTCGCTCATCACTGGAGCGGAAACCTCGTTCGCATTCGCACGTGGAACGATTTCTGGCTGAGCGAAGGCATCACCGAGTACCTCACCGCTCGATTCCTCGCCGCGAACGACGGGCCGGCCGCGAAGAAGAAGGTGTACCGCGAGTACCTCACGCGTTCGCTCGCGGCGGATCGCTCGAGCCCCCACGCCGTGCGTCCGGCGGATCCCGAGGTCGACGTGCTCACCATCTTCGACGCGATCAGCTACCAGAAGGGCGCGCTCGTGGTGCGTGCGCTCGAGCGCATCGTCGGCGAGGAGAAGATGACCGCGTTCCTGAAGGCGTGGTTCGACCGGCACGCGTTCGGCTCGGTGACCACCGCGGACTTCCAGCGAGAGCTCACCGAGGCGACCGGCATCGACCTCACGCGCTTCTTCGAGGGCTTCGTGTACGGCACGCACCACCCCGAGGTGCGCGTGACCGTCACGCCCGCCGGCGCGGGCGAGGCCGACATCAAGGTCGAGCAGCTGCAGACGCGCGGGCCTGCGGGCGGCTTTGCGTTCCCGCTCGACGTCGACCTCGTGGGCGAAGGCGGCGCGACCGAGCGCGTCGCCGTCGACCTCACGAGCAAGGTGACGACGAAGCGCGTGCGCACGGCGCGCGCAGTGCAGTCCGTCGTCGTCGATGCCGACGAGTACCTCCTCGGCACCGTGGCGTGCGGTCCTGCCGCGGCGAGCGCCGCGTGCAAGGTGGGGTTCCGCTGCCAGGCCGGCGCGTGCGTACCCTGAGGTCCGCGCGCGCCGTCGGCGATCAGGAGTATGAGGGCGGGTAGCCGTTCGTGCTCGGCACGCCGAAAGGCGAGGCCACGTGCTGCGGCTGCGCGGGCGCGGCGCCGTACGGCGAAGGCGCGGGCGGCGGAACCGACGCGTAGCCCGGAGCGTTCTGCGGCGGGATGTAGGCTTGCGGCTGCGAGGCCGGCGCTGCGAGCTGCGGAGGCTGCGCGTAGCCGATTTGCGGCTGACCGTAGCCCTGCGAGATCGGAGCGCCGTAGCCGTGCGACACGGGAGCGAGCTGCGGTGCACCGCGCATGCTGGCGAACGCGCTGGCGATGCTGCGCGCACCGACCATGTTGTTCTTCATCGGCGCGAGCAGGCCGAAGAACGCATTCGGGATCGCCATCGAGAGGCTGACGCGGCCGCGCTCGCCCTGACCCTTCACACGGAGCTTCTTCTTGAGGAGGCCGGCGACCTTCGCCTCTTCGACGCTCGCCCACGGGATCGAGTCGATCGCGTGAAGCTGCTGCGCGGCGCGGAAGATGTTGAGGCGGTGGTCGACGAGGACGAGGCGCTGGTCGGTCGCGAGGACGAGGTACTGGCGCTGGACGAGGCCGAACGCCCACCACGGCACGTAGCTCGTGACCGTCTGCCCGAGCAGCTGCTCGCCGGGGTTCAAGATGCCACGAGAAAGAAGCTGGACGTGCAGATCGCTGAAGAACATGGTGCCGTTGACCTCCGGGGCTCCAATACGGGACCGCTGCGGGGATCCTTCCTCGGTATGATGCCGGCCGGCAGACGCCCCCATGTCCGAAGACAAAGAGCATTCGACCGCGCACATCATCCAGTCGCTCGCCGTGAACCTCGCGATCGCAGCCGTCAAGGCGGTCGCTGCGGTGTTCACGAAGTCGGGTTCGATGCTGGCGGAGGCGCTTCACTCCTTCAGCGACTGCGGGAACCAGATCCTGCTCCTCATCGGAGTGCGCCAAGCGAGAAAGCCCCCGGATGCGAAGCATCCGTTCGGGTACGGGCGCGCGATTTACTTTTGGTCGTTCCTCGTCGCCCTGATGTTGTTCCTCGGTGGAGGCGTGTTCTCGATCTACGAGGGCATCCACAAGATTCGCGAGCCGGAGCCCGTCGAGAAGGTCTGGCTCGGCGTCGGCATCCTCGCCGTCTCGCTGCTCCTCGAAGGCGGCGCGACGCTCTCGAACATCCGCGAGCTCAACAAGCGGCGCGGGAAGAAGCCCTTCATGCAGTACCTGCGTGACACGACGGATTCCGACCTCGTCGTCGTGTTCGGCGAGAACTCGGCGGCCGTGCTCGGCCTCGCGTTCGCGATCATCGCGCTCGGCCTCGCCGCTTCGACCGGTGACGGCCGCTGGGACGGCATCGGCAGCGCCGCCATCGGCGTCGTGCTGATCGGCGTCGCCATCTTCCTCGCCATCGAGGTCAGCTCCCTCTTGCTCGGCGAGGCCGCCGACCCGGATGTCGAGCAAGCCGCGCGCGTCATCGTCGAAGAGATGCCCGAGCTCGAGCAGGTGCTGAACCTCGTCACCATGCAGCAAGGCCCGGGCGAGGTCCTCGTTCACATGAAGATCGCGTTCGTTCCGACGCTCAGCATCGAAGACGCCTGCCAGGCCATCAACGAGTTCGAGGCGCGCTTCAGGAAAGCGCGCCCGGAGGTGCGGTGGGTGTTCGTCGAGCCCGACATCCCGCGCGATCCGCTCAGCGGACGTCCGCTTCCGCCGGCGCGCGCCTCCGCCGCACCTTGATGCCGTGCTTCGGGCGCAGCGTGATCACGGGGTCGAGCACCACCGGATGACTCGGTGACAGCTCGAGACTGAACTCGCGCACGATCATCGCGAGGATGATCTGCGCCTCCATCATGGCGAAGTGATTGCCCACGCAGGTACGCGGGCCTCCGCCGAACGGAAGGTACGCGTACCGCGGTCGCTTCGCTGCGCGCTCCGGCGAGAAGCGCTCGGGATCGAAGCCCTCCGGATTCTCCCAGTGCTTCGGGTGACGATGAAGGACGTACGGACAGAAGCCGACGATGGTTCCCGGCTCGATCGCGAACGGCCCGAGGCGATCGGCCACGGTGGCCTGCCGTTCGAAGGCCCACGCGGGCGGATACAGACGCAGCGCCTCTTCGATGACGAGACGCGTGTACTCGAGCGCCTTCACGTCGGCGAGCACCGGGTCGCGATCGCCGAGCACGCGCCTCGCCTCGTCGCGCACGCGTCGCTCCACTTCCGGGTGCTTGGAGAGGAGGAGGAACGTCCAAGCCATGAGGTTCGCGGTGGTCTCGTGCCCGGCGAGCGCCATCGTCATCAGCTCGTCACGCAGCTGCACGTCGTTCATGCGCCGTGCGCTCGCCGCGTCGCCTCCCTCCTCCACCGCCTCCATGAGCATGCCGAGAAGATCGTCGCCGAAGCCGCCGGAAGGGTGCTTCTCCGCGCGCGCGCGACGCTCGGCGATGAGGCCGTACACCACGCCGTCGATCGTCTTCATCGCCCGCTTGAAGCGGCGGTTGGCAGGCGTGGGGATCGCAGGCGGCACGCGGAACAGGGCCTCGGCGTAGTCGTTCGCCCAGTGCAGGGCGACATCCATCGCGCGGCCCACGTCGCTCGCGACGCCGTCGACGTCGGCCGAGAACAGCGTCAGGCCGACGATGCGGAACGTGAGCCTCATCATCTCGGCATGAATGCAGACCTCGGCATCCAGATCCTCGGCTCTCCACCGCGTGAGCGTGTCGTGCGTCGCACGCGCCATCGCGTGCGCGAAGCCCTCGAGCCGATCTTTGTGGAACGCCGGCTGCGCGAGCTTGCGCTGGCGGCGCCAGTGCTCGCCTTCGCTGATCAGGAGCCCTTCGCCGAGGACGACCTTGAGCCCGAGATAGTTTCGGCTCTTCGTGTACGCCTTCGCGTTGTCGACGAGCACGTGCCTCACCACGTCGGGATCGTTGACGAGGTAGTACTGATACGGTCCGAACCGGAAACGAACGATGTCGCCGTACGCGGCGCGCGACTCGAGGAACAACGTGAGCGGGTCGCGCCACGCGGGAAATACGCTGCCGAACCACGGCAGCCCCTTCGGGCCAGGCGCGCGCAGCGCGGTTCGCCCTCGGCGCGTCCCTTGTTCGTGCGAGCTTCCGGTCTGGACGTCCGTCATGGGCACCACCTCCGCCCGCGCGCCTCCGCGCACGGGCTGCTCCTCGATCCGAACGAAACCCAAAACGTGAGATAATCCTCACGTTCGGAACACAGAATCTGAGGCAGTCCTCATGTTTGTCAACCCGAAACGCAGGAGCCCGCGCACGCGCCGCGAGGAGCCCGAGGCGGCCGCCGTCGACGAGGCCACGCGCCGCGTTCCTACGCAGGAGCGCAGCAAGAAGCGCGTCGAGCGGATCCTCGACGCCGCTGCGCACGTGTTCGCCGAGGACGGCTACGAAGCGGCGACGATGGAGGCGATCGCGGCGCGGGCCGAGACGTCGATCGGCTCCATCTACCAGTTCTTCCCGAACAAGCTCGCGCTCTTCACGGCGCTCGCCCGGCACTACCACGACAAGCTCCGCTCGTTCTTCGACGGCCTCCTCGGCGGCCCGCTCCTCGAGCGACCGTGGCCCGAGATCCTCGACAACGGCATCGATGCATTCGCTCTCTTTCACCAGAGCGAGGTCGGCTTCCGCGCCGTCTGGGTCGGTCTCTACCTGACCGAGCAGGTCGTCACGGAAGGCGAGGCCATCAATCGTGAGTTCGCGAGGCGGATCCAGGACGTCCTCGCCGCGAAGCTCCCGGCTCTGCCCACGCGCATGCGGCCCGTCGTCGCCACGATGATCGTCGAGATCCTCACGGCGATGCTCATCGTCTCGGCGCGGAGGCCCGCGGAGGCGACGGCTCTCCTCGCCGAGACGAAGGCGCTCCTCCGCCGGTACCTCGCTCCCTACGAGCCCCCACAAGCGGCCGAGCCAGAGCGTCGCCGAGGCGGCGATCGCGGGCGTGCTGCGGTACGATCCAAGCGATGAAGACGGTGAGGCCGAAGCCGCTGGCGGTGCCGATGAGCTCGCTCAAGCTCACCCCCGAAGAAGGCTTCGTGCTCTCGCGCATCGACGGCCGGCTTTCCGTGCGAGACCTCGTCGCGCTCACCGGTATCGAAGAGCCGCGCGTCGAGCAGATCGTGACGAAGCTCGCATCGAACGGCGCCGTCGTGCTCGACACGGTCGACGGCTCGTCGGGTTATCTCCCCGACCCCGGCTCGGACCCCGCGCTCGGCGCATCGTCGCGGCTCGATCGCGCGAAGCGCGTGGCACCCCCGCCGGAAGACGGCACCACGTCGCTCGCGGAGTTCGCGGCGGTGCTCGGCATGGACCCGACGTCGTTCGCGGCACACCATGCGCCGGCCGCCGTCGAAGCGCCCGTCGACGAGCATCGCGTCGAGACGAAGTCCGGCGTTCCGCCGCCGGCCGACGATGCGGCCGAGGCGAGCTCCGAGGTGCTGCGTGCCGCGAGCGCGAAGGACGAGGAGGCGGCATCTGGCATGCAGCTCGCGGCTGCGGAGGCGCCGCCTTCCGAGACGGACGAAGATGCCGAAGCGGCAGAAGCGGCCGCCGCGGACGAGCCGGAGACGTCGGCCGAAGCAGAGAACAACTACCGGCAGATCTACGAGACGCGCTACCACCCGCTGCCGACGGATGCGCGCGTGCACGCGGCGCAGACGGCGCAGGGCGCGGACCTGTGCGCGTTGTGCTTCGACGCCGACCCGCGCGTCATCGTCGCCGTCCTCCAGAACCCGACGTCGGGCCTCTCCCATGCGCGTCTCGTCGCGTTCCATCACCGCAACGGGACGGGCCTCGAGATGCTCGCCCGGCGCATGGAGCTCCTTCGCGACGTGATGGTCGAGCGGCGGCTCCTGCGGAACCCGCAGTGCGGCGAGCAGGTGCTCTCGCGCATCATGGCGACGAAGCGCCTGCTGCAGACGTACAAGATCGCGATCGACCGCGACATCCCGGAGCTGACGCGCGCGCGCTCGCGCGGCTACATCCGTCAGAAGTTCCAGCAGGCGCCGCCCGAAGAGCGCGCGGACCTCGTCGTCCGCACCGAAGGCCGCTGCCTCGCGGTGATGACGGGATGCACGTTCGACGCGAAGACCACCGCGATTCTCGTCGGGCGCCCGTACAACTCGGTGCTCTTCATCCAGAACCTCGCGAAGTTCCCGGCGACGCCTCCCGCACTCCTCGCGCACCTCGTGAAGCAGCCGTTCGTGCGCAAGATCGCGCCGCTGAAGAAACTCCTGCTTCAGCACCCGAACATGCCGGGTGAGGTGAAGCGTCAGCTCTGAGGCTTGCGCTCAGGGCTTCGTCATCTTGTGCGTGAACTCGACGACGCCGTTCTCGTCGACGAACTCGGCGGTGAGCTCTTTGCCCTGCACGACGATGTAGAGGAAGCCGAGCTCGAGGCTCTGGAACAGAGACGGGTTGTTGCCCGGGAGCTCCGTCGCCTTGGCGCCGGCGCCGGAGACGGCGAGCTCGGTGCCCTTGCAGCTCACGTTCATCCACTGGCGCGAGTGGTCGTGGCCCGAGAGGTAGAGGTCGACCTTCCCGCAGACGACGTCGTCCATGAACGACTTCACGCCGGTGCCCTTCGGCGGATCGATGGGCACGCCGTCGTAGCTGCCGGCGTTGCCGTGCGGGCCGTTCGACTTGTAGGGGTGGTGACCGGCGGCGATCTTCCACTCCGACTTCGACGCCGCGAGCCAGTCGCCGACGTCTTTCTTCTGCGCCGCGTCTTGCCGGAACATCTGCATGTTCGTGTCGAGCGCGAAGATCTCGAGGTTCTCTTTCGTGAAGTGGTAGTAGGCCGCCGGCATCTTCCACTTCTTCGACTTGGCCGTGTAGTCGATCTCGTTCTTCCCCTTCGGGAAGTCGGTACCGAGACCGCCGTGGCCGTAGTCGTGGTTGCCGAGCACCGCGTAGAAGTCGAGATCGATCGCGGCGTACGGGATCTCGAACTTCTCGTTCCAGATCCCGTCGTTCACCGACGAAGCGCCCGAGTCGTAGAGGTTGTCGCCGAGCAGCTGGACGAAGTCGCAGCCGTCCTTCTTGCACTTGGCGGCGACGGCGTTGCCGATTTTCTTCTGCGCGTTGTCGCCCGTGCCCGTGTCGCCCATGGCGACGAAGCGGACGGCCTTCGGCGTGGGCGGGCCGGAGTCGGCACCGCCGCTGGTTCCGCTGGTCCCGCTCGTGCCGCTCGTACCGCTGGTTCCGCTCGTGCCGCCGGACGTACCGCCCGGATTGTCACCGGAGGACGTGCCGGTGGGCGGAGCGTCTCCGCTGCTGCTCGCCGCGGGATCGCCTCCGCAGGAAGCGAGCGTGAGGACGACGGCGGCCAACGTGGCAGGCGGGAGGAAGCGGATCATGGCAAAACCCTCGGGGCAGCAGGCTTGTTACGATCGCACCGGAGGGCGGTCAAATCTCGCCGCCGTCTCGCCGCCCGAGGCGGATTTTTCCGCCTCTCAGAAGAACGAGTACACGAACGTGAGCGAGGCGATCGAGTCGAGCTTCTCCACGTTCGGCAGCGGATTGTTCTCGTAACGCATCGTGTACGTCGTCGCGAGGGCGAGCTTGTCCGAGACGTTCGACTTCAGGCCGATGTCGCCGACGAAGCGGAAGGTCTCGAAGTCGGCGAAGTTCTGGAGGAACTCGAAGTTGGCGACGAAGCTGACCTCTTTGCGGAGCTTGTTCTCGTAGCCGGCGAAGAGGCGCGCGTTGTGGAGCGTGTTCGACTTGTCGAGCGGCGGGGGCGCGGGCGTGCCGGGCGGCGACCCCTCGGGCACCGCCTGCGCGCGCGCCTCGTTGCGGCGGATGTCGTGCTGCAGGTCGTAGCCGGCTTCGACCTGGAGACGATGCGTCTTCGTGTTGAAGAAGTAGTACGCGATGCCGGGGTCGACGTTGAGGCGCAGGTCGAGGCCCTGGAAGCGGTCGCGGCGCGCGCTCGACTGGAGGAAGAGCGAGACGTTGTTCGTGAGGAAGTAGTCGTAGCGGGCGACGCCTTGGTAGTTCTCGACCGTCGCTTCCGTCGCCTTGCCGGCCTTGCCCGCGCTGCCGATGTTCACCGCGGCGCCGACGCTGAGCTGGTGCTCGTCACGCCGCAGCCGGAGGCGCGCGGCGGACGTGAGGGCGAGCGTGCGCGCATTGCCGGACGTGAAGAGACCGCCGGCGGAGAGGCTGACGTCGGTGACCTCCCGCGGGTCGTCTTCTTTCGGCTGCTCGCTCGTGACGAAGCCACCCTTCGCGATGTCGGTCGTCCCCTTCGTGGCCGTGCTGCCCTTCACCGTCTCGGCCGGCATCGTCGGCGGGCTGCCCGCGCCGGCGCCGCCTGCCGGCTGCGCGTGAGCGACGTTCGTGACCGCGACGCTCGCGAGGAGCGCACCCGAGGCGACCGTGAGGAAGCGAGCCCTTGCATGGAAGATTCCCATGGAACCTTCCTTACAAACCCGCCCGCTAGCGGGCCAAGATCGCGCCGAACGCGCGCGCCGGGCGGCGCCGTCAGTGCGGAGTCGGGAACGTGACCGGGATCGTGAACGACTTGCCCGGGCACTTGCCCGCGTCAGGGAGCGGCGTTCCCTTCACGGCCTTCAGCATGCACTGCGCGACGGGCTCGGGCAGCGTCTTCTCGAGGATCTTGATGCTCTTCACCTTGCCGAGCGTGTCGATGTCGACGCCGATCTTCACGGTGCCCTGCAGGTTCGGGTCCTTCTTCTTGCCGTCTCGATAGCAGTCTTTCAGCTTCGGACGCGCGCGCTGCTCGAAGTCGACGCCGACCGGGGTGCACTCGTCCTTCGGCTCCGGCGACGACGCCGGCGCGCTTGCGGCGGGCTCTGCGGGCGCGGCCTTGCCGGCGTCGGGAGTGGCCGACCCGGCGGCGCCGCCGAGCGCGGCGAGATCCTCCGCCTTCACCTCCGCGAACGTCTCGGCGGCGTCACTGCCTCCGTCGTTCGAGGACGATGGCGTCACGGGCGAGGACCCGCCGCCACAAGCCACGACCGCGAGAGCGAGAGCTGCGAACGTTGCCGAGAAGAGCCGCATCGCTCCTTTGTACCGCAAGACCCGCGCGTTCAGAGCGGCTTCGTCGCCCTACCGCTGGCCCCGCCCGGGCGCGCTGGGCTCGACGTCGCCGCGCTTCGTCGTCACGCGGAACGCCTTGCCGTCCCACGCGAGCACGGTCAGGCGGTACGGCACCTTGCGGGCGAGCACCTCGCTCTTGTAGCGGACCACGTGCGGAGCGCGCTCCCACGCCTCGGTCGATGCGAGGACCGCATAGAGACCGACGGCGCCGGCGTCGGTCGCTTCGCCGACGAGCTGCTCCTTCTTCTCGTCGGCAGCGCCGAGCACGAGCTGCGCGTCGAGGTCCTCCCACGTGAGGAGCGCAAGGCTCCCCGGGCCGCTGAAGAGCGAGAGCTCCTTCAGCTTGCGTGAGACCGCCTCGGGCGTGACGCCTCTCTCCGCATCGGGCTTGTCGAGCAGCGCGCCGAGGCGGGCGGCGGAGAGCAGGCGCGCGAACATGCGCGGATCGCTCGGACCCGGCGTGCCCTCGCCGCTCGCGACCTCGCGATCGATGCGGAGCGCCTCGTCGACGCGGCCGGCGCCGGCCGCGGCATTCGCGAGGCGGAGCCATGCGAGCGGGTTCTTGCCGTCGAGGTCGGTCAGCGTCTTGTACTGACGATATGCCGCGGGGTACCAGCCCTGGCGCAGGAAGACGTCGCCGAGGACGCGCCGCGAGTCGCGGCTTGCGCCGTCGAACTCGACGATCTCCGAATACGTGCGGAGCGCCTCTTCCTGCTCTCCGGCCTCGGCGAGCACGTCGCCGAGCTGCTGCGCGAGCACGGGCGTGAGAAAGCCGCGATCGCGGAGGCGACGTCCGTGCGCGAGCGCCTCTTGCCGCTGGCCCGCGCGCGCGAGGAGCTTCACGAGGCGCACGTCTCCCTGCGGATCGCCAGGCGCGGCAAGCATCGCTGCCTTCACGCGGGTGATTTGCTTCTCCGGCTTGTCGAGGTCGACGATCTCGCGATCGACCTTCACCCAGTCGACGCCGCCGTACAGGACGCGCGAGACGGCTGCAGCGATGCGCACGTCCACGGTGCGGCGCAGGAGGTTGCGCGCGACGAACCGCTGCCCGTCGGGGAACGATGCGAAGTGGCTCAGCACGATCTCCGCGCTCTGCTCCGTGTCGATGCGCTGCTGCACGATGTCGAGCAGCGCGGCTTCGTCGCGCCAGTCCGGCAGCTCGCACGCCGAGTACGCGAGGTCGTACAGGCCGGCGAGCTCGGTGGCGTTCTGCGTCTTCTTCGCGCGCTTTTGCCAGAGGACGATGCGCTCCGCGAGCGGACGCGCGGCGACGTCGCTGCAGCGCGACAAGACACGCGAGAGGGGCGCGCGTTGCGCGACGACGCCGTGAGGCGGAGGCGAAGGGGAAGGCGGGGCCGGGCGCGCCGCCGGAGCAGTCGGCGCCGCTGCAGCGCCACGCGCGACGGGCGCCTTTGCTGCTTTGCCCCCGATGGCAGGCGCGGAGCGGAAGGCCGGCGCCGGAGATGGCTCGTCCTTCTCGACCGGCATCGGCGAAGCCGCGGGGCTCCCGGCGAACGCCGACGCTGCCGCGGGCGGCGCGGGCGGTGGCATCGCGGTCGGGGCTGCGAGGCCGTCCGACGGCGCGCCGTTGCCGCCACGATCCGCCTGCTCGGCGGCCGGCGCGGTAGCCGCGGGAGGCGACGCGGCGGACTTGCTCTCCTCGTCGGCGAGGCCGACGCGCTCGCGTTTGTCACATCCCATCATCGTCGGCGACGACGGGACGATCGCGCGCATGAGCATCTCTTCGTCGGTGCTCGGCGTGATCGAGGTCAGACGCACGCCGCGGACGCGCGTGCGCTTTCGAGCAATGCCCTGGCGCGCGTACGCCGACTCGCTGTCGAGCGCGAGCGAGCTCGTGTACGGGGTCACGAGCCCATACTCGACGCCGAGCTGCAAGATCTGCCCGCGGCTCTCGTCCTGCGTTCCCGAACCCATGAGGCGACGCGCATATTCGGCGGCCCACAGGCGAGGCACGAGCGAAGCGGTCACCGATTGCGTCTCGACGCGGAGCTCGTGCTTGTCGTCGAAGTCTTTTCCGCCGACGCGCCCGTGCACGGTGATGCGCTCCGGAAGCGGATGATGCGTGCGGGCGAGGAGAACGAGCTCCTCGCCGCGCGAGAGCTTGCCCGTCGCCGAGTACAGCGGCTGGTCGAGACCGGCGCCGAGATCCACGGCGACGTCGGTGATTGCGGGCGTCTTCAGCGCGCTCGTGAGGCGCAGCGCCTGACCCGTCGTCTGCCCTGCTTCGTCGATGCGGACGTACTGCCCGCCGCCCGCACGCGCGAGCTGCGCGAGGAGCTCGTGCCGCGCATCGGCGCCGGTGCCAATCGCGAAGAAGCGCGCACGCGAGCCGGTGAGCGAGCGACGCAGGCGCTCGAGCAGTGCCTCGGCCGCGGTCTCCCCGGAGGTCGCCGCACCGTCGCCGACGTACACGACGGCCGCTTGCTCTTTTCCGTGCAGACGCGCGAGCGCCGGCTCGAACATCGCTCCGATGTCGGTCGCGCCGCCCACGGCGTGATCGCTCAGCTTCTCGAGCGCAGCGGCGATGTCCTTCTCGGATGCCGAAGCGAGCCCGTCCTTCGGGTAGACGACGACCGGGGCGACGTCGAGGGCGACGAGCGCGAAGTGATCGCGCTCGCTCAGCGCGCGAAGAGCGGCCTCGGCGGCAGCGATGCGAAGCTGGCGAGCGCCTTCATCGCCGCCTGCGGACGTGTCGACGACGAGCACGACGTCGGCATCGGCCGGCGGCTCCTTCGAGAAGTCCTTGTCCGGCGCATACCGGAGCATCACGTAGTCGGCTTGGTCGGCCCCGGCTTGGAAACGCCACGCCGACACGGCGGGACGCTTCTTCTTCGCGGCGAGCTCGAGCTGGAAATCGGCGCGCGGGACGTAGCCGCTCCGCCGCATCGAGACGACGCGTCCGCCCCCTTCCACGCGCGCGTCGAGCGAAGACGCGACGTCCACGTCCTGTTCGCTCCCACCGACGTCGACCGAAAGCGCGAACTCGTCGAAGCGGACCGGGTCGTCGGAGCGGAGAGGATACACGTATCGCGTCTTGCCCTCGACCATGGGCAACATCTCGAGGTAGCGGAGGACGAGCCGACGCGTGCCGCTCGCAGGAATCGGGAACACGCGCGCGCGGTAGGTACGGCCGTCGACCCATTCGAGCAGCGCGGGCTCGTTGCCCGAGCGCATCGCGGTGCCGTACTGCGCGGCGGCCTCGCGCTTCTCGATGACCTCACCCTCGACGAGCTGTCCGTTCGTCTCGAGCGCGAAGCTCGTCACCGTGGCGGTCGCCGGGACGGTGAACCAGTACCAGCCCTCGATCGGCTGCCCACCAGGGTTCGAGAACGTCTGATCGACCTCGGTCTCGGCGATGCCTTCGCGGATGACCGCGCGCACGACCTGCTTGGCGATGCCGAGCTTGCGTGCCGGCGCGCCAGGCGGTGCCGACGGATCGAGACCGTAGAGACGGCCCGTTCCGCTGCCCGCAAGGCGCGCGCCGCGTTGGTCGCCCATGCCGCCGGTCCAATCCTGCCAGAACGCGACCGGCGAAACGTCGGGCTTCCCCTCGCCCTTCGCGACGCCCTGCTCGCCCGCATTGATCTCGACGCGACCGCCGGGCGACGTGAGGATCGCGAGCCCGCGCGCGACGTAGACGGTGATGTCTTTGCCATCACGCTTGATGCTCACGCCCGCGTCGGATGCCGAGACGGTGTATGCGCCGACGCGGCACTCGAGCGCGTCGCCTTCGACCCTCGGGGCCTCGAGCCAGACCTCGCCGGACGCCACATCGACGCCGCGATCGAGGAGCTTCATCGTGGTGTCGCCGCGGAGGAACAGCGCCGCGCCGTCACCGGTGCGCACCATCGCGCGCGCGCCTTTACCGGTCGTGACCGTCGCGCCCGTGCCGAGCGGTGTGCCGGAGAGCGCCTTTCCGTCGCCGCTCGCGTCGACGACCGTGACGTCTCCCGCCGCCAGATCGAGCCGCGCGCCGATGCTGCGCGCCTTCCGCGGCGTCGTCGGCTTGAAGACCAAGAACAGCACGATGGTCAGCGCCGCGAGGCCGCCGCCGAACGCGAAGAGCGCGGTTCGGAGCGGCAGCCGCGCCTTGGGCATGATCGCGGCGGGATCGCCGGTTGCGCCGCGGTACGGCGATCCCGGCGGCGGCCCCGCGGCGCCTGGCGGAAGCGGCGGACCGCCCGGCGGCGGACCGGCAGCGGGAGGCGGAGCGGGAGGCGTCCCAGGCGTGGCAGGATCGTTCATGGCGGCTTTCGGAGCCTACGTGCTCCCGTGCCGAACGATCTCTCGAAGCTCGAGCGAGCCTGCGCGATCAGGTCTCGGGCAGCGCCCGGTTCGACCCCGAGGGGATCGGGACCGAGGGAGGCGGGCTCCCGAGGACGGGAGGCGGAGCGGCGGTGACGCCAGGCACCCACGTGTCGAGGCCGAGCGGCGCGAAGACCTCGCGACCGGCCGCCGGCAGCGGCTGGAGCTTGCTCACGAGCTGCTCCTTGCGGAGATAGATCTCCTCGCGGCGCCCGGCATCGCTCTCTTGCTTGAGAGAGAGCTCGAACTCGTTCGGGCTGCGCTTCGCGATCTCGCGCACGGTCGGACCGAACATCGCGACGAGCCGGACGACGAAGGGCACCACCAGGCCGTTCTCGAACACGGGGTTGCCGTCGAGGCTCACCGTGAGGAGCTGCTCTTTGTGATCGACCACCTCGCGCACGGCGAGACGGAGGGCCTGCCAGACGCGGTCGAGCGCGGCCAGATCTTGCGGGCCGAGCGTGCCGGGCAACGCCTCGGCGCCGGGCTGGCCCGGATGCTCGACGCTGCCGCTGAGACCTGCCTCGCTCCGGCGCAGGCGAAAGTGGAGCGAGTCTTTCTCGGTCAGCTTGCGGCGGAGAACGAGCTCGAGGGCATCCTCGCTCATCTCGGCGAGCATGATGATCCACTCGTCGACGTTCACCTGCTTCGCCGTGACGGTGCCGCGCAGCCAGCTCTTGTCGACGCCGACGAGGAGCTCGGTGCCCGGCGCGAGCTCCGCGACCTTGCGAGGCGCGTTCCACGCGGGGATCCGCGCCGTGCTGAGCGCGAACGCGGTCTGGATGCCGTCGGGGTTCTCGAACACGGCGCTCATCTGGTGCCGGGCTTCCTTGCCGTCGGCCACGAGGCGCAGCGAGGTGCTCGTCGCGAGAACGGGCAGGCGCGCGATCTTCAGGAACGCCTCGAGCTGCGAACGTTGCTCGGAGACGCGGCGATCGTTCTCGGTGCGCACCTGCATGCTCTCGCGCTCGCTCGCCCCCAGCGTCGTCCGCCGATGCTCCTCGACGTAGCGCGAAGCGAACTCCGCGACGCGCGAGGCGTACTCGAGAGCGTGTGCATGCTGCACTTTTTGGGCGGTATCCTGCACCGCGCGCATGACGACGGTGTGGAACTGCTCGAGCGCCTCGAGCCCGCGTACCCGGTTCTGCGCGAGCTCCTCGGACTGACGCGAGAGCTCCCGGGCATCGTGCTCGAGCTGCACGATCCGCGTAGCCGCCGTCATGAAGGCTTCGAGCGTCGCCAGGAAGTTGTACCCGAGCGGGAACGGCGCCGAGTCTCCATAAAGGAAGCGCATTTCCCCAGTACGATACCATGGACGGGTCGTGCAGATACGAAGGCCAGAGTCGGCATGGGGGCCGCTCGCCGCTGCCGTGCTCGCGTTGCTCGCGCTCGCGACCACCGGATGCGCGCGGAGCGAGGCCGGTGCGGAGCGCACGACGCCGATCGCGACGTGGACGGCGGAGCTCCCCGGGCGCGCCGAGCCGCTCGTCGTCACCCTGCCGGCGCACCTCGACTCGTTCTTGCCGCGTGCACGCTCGGAGTACGTGCTCCGCGCGTCCGTGGACGTCCCGCCCGAGATGCGAGGCCGCCCGCTCACGCTAGCCGTCGCGCACATGCCGGCGCTCGCGCGGCTCACGGCCGACGGGAACGAGGCCGTTCCGGTGGATGCCAGCGTGTTCGACACGTATCGCGCGACGGGGCCCCTGCGCTGGCGCATCCCGGAGGACGCGAGCAAGGACGGGCGCCTCGAGCTCGAGATGCGCGTCAGCCATCGCTTCACGCGAAGCGCGTGGATCGATGCCGTGCCCGAGCTGACGACGGACCTGCGCGGCGGCCGGACGATCGCGCGCGTGCACGCGTTCAACACCGCAGCCGCGACGGGGGCCCTCACGGCCGCGATCGTGGTCGCGATCCTGTACGGCTTCCTCTTCCTCTCGCTGCGCGGACGACGGCGCAATGCGTACGGCTGGTTCGCGCTCGGCGCGACGTGCGGAATGGCCTACCCGGCGTTCGTGCTCGGCCTGACGCAGCCGGTGTTCGGCACGTTCGAGCCCACGTTCATGATGCTGTCGCTCGTGCTCGGCTCGATCGCGGCGATGTGCTTCACGCGCGCGTACGCCGAACAGCCCGCGCCGAGCCGCGCGTGGTGGGGGATGCTCGCCGTCATCGTCGTCGTCGGCAGCGTGCTGGCGCGGAACCCGTTCGTCTCCATCCTTCTGATGGGGCCGATCGTCGTCGCGGTCACGATCGCGAACTCGATCGCGCAGCTCGCGTTCGTGGCGCGGCTGAGGAGAGACGCCGCGAAGGTCTCGAAGCGGCCTCCGCTCGCGATCTACGCGATCGCGTTCGCGTGGCCGGCGACCGTCCTGCTCGGCCTTCCCGACATCCTCGCGTGGCTCGGGCAGGGCGAGCCGAGCAGCGGCATCCGCACGGCGTGCCTCGGGGTCATGGCGCTGTCGCTGTACCAGGCGACTGCGCTGTCCCGCGAGCACCTCGTCTCGCTGAAGCGTGCCGACGAGCTGAACGCCGACCTCGAAGAGCGCGTGAAGCTCCTCGAAGCGAAGCATCGCGAGGTGGAGCTCCTGAACGACGAGCTACGCCGCCAGATCGCGGCGCGCTCACGCGAGCTCGCCGAGAAGCTCGCGAGCATGGAGGAAGGGTTCGGCGACGAAGCGCCGCTCCCGGAGATGAGCCCCGGCGATCTCATCGAAGGGCGCTACCGCATCGTGACCCCGCTCGGCTCGGGCGGGATGGGCACCGTGTACGAGGTCGAGCGCGTCGCCGACGGCAAGCACTTCGCGCTGAAGGCGCTCGCCAGCGGCGGCGATGCCCAGGCGCGCGCACGGTTTGCCCGCGAGGCGCAGATCGTCGCGAACGTGAAGCATCCGAACGTCGTCTCCATCGTCGACGTCGACGTCGCGAAGAGCGGGTTCATCTTCCTCGTGATGGAGCTCGTCGAGGGCGGCACGACGTTGCACGACGTTCGCAAGCGGCATCGCGACGTGCCGTGGACGCTCGGCGTGCTCGCGCAGGTCGCCGACGGCATCGACGCCGTTCACGCGGCCGGCATCATCCACCGTGACCTCAAGCCGGGGAACATCCTCCTCGCGCGCGGTGAAGACGGGCGGAAGCCGAGCGTGAAGATCACCGACTTCGGGATCTCGAGCCTGCAGCCCGAGCGCATGTCGGTGCGCGACCTGACGGCGTTCCCGCGCCCGCCCTCGTCCGGCTTCGCCGCTGGCTCGCCGCTCGACACGAGCGGGATCCCCGCAGGTGGCTCGGCGAGCCCCGAAGGGCTGCCGGCCATTCGCATCTCCGATCTCGAGGCGGCGCGCGCTGCAGGAGGCGCGACCCCCTCGGCGACCGGGATGCTGGTCGATCTCGAGTACGACCCCGAAGGCGCAGCCGACACGGCGATGGACGTCGGACGTGGCCGTGCCGACGACGTCGAGCTCGACGTCGACGAAGACGCGGCGACGAAGCAAGACGGACGAGGCGCGCGCGCAGCGATCGGCTCCGAACGACCGCCGCGGAGCAACGCTTCCGACCGGCCGCGCACGCCGTCGAATGCGCCGAAGCGAACGCCAGACACGCCGCTCACGGAGACGGGGCTCATCTTCGGAACGCCGCAGTACATGGCGCAGGAGCTCACGGCCGGGACGCGCAACGCGACGCGCGCGTCGGACGTCTTCAGCCTCGGGATCATCGCGTTCGAGGTGCTCGTCGGGCGGCGTCCCTTCCCGGAGGCTCCCGTCAGCGCGAAGCTCGAGGGCCGGGCGCTGCCCGCGGCAGCTCCGTTCGCCGAGGCGTGCCCCACGCTGCCCGCGGAGCTCTCGGCGCTCCTCGATCGCGCCGTCAGCCACGACCCGCGAGCGCGTCCAACGGCGAAGGAGCTCGCCGCGGCGCTACGGGCTGCCGCCGATGCTCTCGCCCCGCGCTGACCGCAGCTACCTCGCGCGATCGAGCCACGCCTTCGCCTGCGCCTCGATCATGGGCTCGTCGGCATCCACGTCGACGGGGATCGGCGCACCGGTAATCGTGTCGAGCGCGCGTTTGGCGTAACCGCGGACGAGCGGATACGGATGCGTGAGGTGAGGCGCGAGAAGCGGGATGTTCTTGCGATCGCGCCGCCCGCCGAGAAGGAAGAAGGCGACCGCCTGCTCGTGCGGCTTTCCGCGCGCCGCCGTCGTCGTGAGCGCGTCGGAAGAAAGGTCTCCATAGAGCTTGGTCAGCGCGGTCCGCTCGAACGGGCGCTTCCACCACGACTCCATCGCGGCGACGAGCGTGCCCACGCTCTCGTCGCCGTGGCAGAGCGCGCACTCGAGCGGCCGGTCCAACATGACGCGCGCGGGATCGTTGGGGGAGCCGATCCGGTGGTAGCGCGTCAGCCCGCCGTCGAGCGACAGGTTCTTCTTGGGCATGTGGCAGGAGAGGCAGCGGCCGCCGTCACCAGCCGGATCGTGGTGCGTATGCGCGCGTACGGCGGCGGCGCTCGCGAGCGGGGTGTGACAGCGCGTGCAGAGCGCGTCCTGCTCGGCGCCGGACATCGCGCGAAGCCGCGCCGTCGCATCCGACGCGTGCGGGTCGTGGCAATCGACGCACGAGAGCTTGGAGGCGCAGCCGCCGAGAAGCATGTCCCGTGCTTCGCCGGAGTTGATGTGGCTCCCGCCGGCACGACCGTGCCGACTCCCGCCTTCCCACGTCGGCTCGTACCCGGAGAACAGCACCTGATGGCAACGCGCGCACGCACGGTTGATGCGCGTGGCACGCCGCGTCTCCGGCGTGTCACCGCCCACGGGTGTGGGCCAGGCGACCGAGAAGAACGCGCTCCGAGGCTCGAGGCTCGGTCGCGCGTCGACGTCGCGCACGTGCTCCGCCGACCCGAGATGGCACGCCTCGCAGCCGATGCCGACCTCGACGAGATGCTCGCGACCGAACCGCGCACGCGTCGTGGCGAGCGCCTGCGCCGCCGTCGGATGCGCCGCCTCGCTACCGAGCCGCGCGGTCTCCTTTCGGAGCGCGGCCTCGAGCGCCGTCGCGTCGGTCACGCGCCATTCCGCGCGACGTTCGCGCGGGAGCAGTGGGTCGACGACCTCGCCCTGGTATGGCTTCGCGGCCGGACCGGCGAGGGCTCCGAGAACCGTGGAGAGGAAGGGCGGCGTGTTGTGGCAAAAGATGCAGGTCTCTCGCCACACGGGTCCGGTGCGCAACCCCGCGCGCTCCTTCACCATGACCGAGTACCCCTTGTATCGCAGCGAGCGGGTCGCGAAGACGTAGCTGACCGGGAGAACGACCTCCTCGTCCGAAAGCGGCGATGCGTCCGGCTTCGCTGCCGCGACCGGAACGCCTGCGTAGTCCTCGCGGTAGTGGCCGCCGATGATTCGCGTGACGCGGTAGATGCCGGAGCCGTAGCGCTGGGACGCGAGCGTGACGAAGCGTGCACGTCCGACGCTCTCGAGGCGCGCGCTGTCGTCCTTCATCCGGAACGTCGTGCCGTCGAAGGGTCCCTTCGGATCGGCGTTCGCTGCCTCGCGCGTCATGTTGTGCATCGGTGACGCGAGCCACGATTTCACCTTGTCGGCATGGCACGGCTCGCACGCGCGCGTGCCCGCGTAGTCGGCGAACGTCACATTGCTCGTGACCTCGCGCGGACCGCGCTGCGTCCCGCCCCGAGCAGCACCGTCTCCGGCGTGGGCTGCCGAAGGCGCGCGTGGGTTCCCACAGCTCGCTGCGACGACCGCGCCTACGAGGATGGTGGCGTACGCCGCGAGCGTCGCCGAGCGACCTAAACCAGCCATTCTCCTGCGCGCCCGAGGATGCGCCGGTGCTCGCGGAGATGCTCGAGGAAGCCACGACGGAGCTCGGGGTCTTTGATGCGCGCCGCCCGTGCGAGCAACCGGTCACGCGCGACGGCGATCGCCGCCTTCGACCCTTCCACGTCGCCCTTCGCCCGCAGCCCCTCGGCATAACCGAGGTACGCGAACGCTTCGCCCTCGATGGTGCCGCCGAACTCGCGGAGGAGCCTCATCGCCTCGTTGCCCGCCGCATGAGCGCCTTCCGTGTCACCGGCGTCGGCGCGCATCACCGCGAGGAAGCCGAGGATCGACGCGCGGTAAGGCGGCGCGCCGTCGAGGAAGCGGAGCGACTCCTCGGCCTCGTTCGCGCCGAGCGCGTGCGCGCCGTTCTGGTGGTTCACGCCCGCGAGATACACGCGCGCGAGGCCCTCGTGCAGCGGGTCTTGGAGCGTCGCGAACCCGTGAATGCAGTCGGTGAGCGCGCGTGTCGCGTCCTCGAAGCGTTGCACACGGCTGTAGAGCTGACCGAGGTGCAGCTTCGCCGAGAGCGCGACGGCGAGGAGCCCGAGGCGCTCGGCGGAGGTGACCGCCTCTTTCAGGACCACCTCCGCGCGCTCGAACGCGCCGAGGAGGAGGAGCGCGAAGCCCGCGTTGTCGCGTTGGCGTGCCGCGTTGCGGACGTCGCCGACCGCATCGAAACACCGCACCGCCTCGAGCGCGAGCGACGCTCCCTCGTCGATGTCTCCGAGGAACATCGCGCGTGCGACGCGCGCCGCCAAGTAGAACGCGCGAGCGCCGGGCTCGTCTTCGACGAGCTTCCGCGCGTCGCGCTCGAGACGCGAGATCGCGGCGTTCGCGATGTCGAAGCGACCTGCCAGCACGAGCCTCGCCGCCACGCGCGCGACGGCGACGACGCTCGCCGCGGTCATGGGATCCCCGGCACCGTCCGCGCCTTCGAGCTCGCTCACCCGACGCGCGAGGAGGTCCGCCTCTTCGACGCGTCCGCGCGTCATCGCCGCGTCGACCGCCTCGGCGACGGCGACGTACCACTCGTCGCTCGCGTGCGGCAGCTCGCGGATGGCGAGACGCGCGTGCTCGAGAGCAGCTTCGTTCTCCGCACCCCACCGAGACGCTTCCGCCGCGAGGAGCTCGAGCCGACCGAGGTCGCGGCCCGAGGCGCCGGCTTGAATCGCGCGATCGGCGCGCACACGCGCGGCGGCGAAGTCGTTGCCTTCGAGGGCTTGCTCCGCGGCGCGCGCATAGAACTTCGCCGCGCGGTCGTAGGCGCCACCGCGCTCGAAGTGCTCGGCGAGCACCATCGCTTCGTGCTCGCCCGCCTCTTGGAGCCACTCGCCCGCGAGCTTGTGCCCGAGCTCGCGGTCCTCCGGCGTCAGCATCTGGTACGCCGCGTCGCGCACGAGGGCGTGGCGGAATTGGTACTCGTGCTCGGCCGGGAACCGCGAGACGTCGCGACGCTGCACGATTTCGCGATGCGCGAGGTCGTTCAGCCAGTCGGTGACTTCGCTGGCTTTGTAGTCGCCGCCGGTGAGCGCGAGGAGCCCGCCCCGCCAGAACACCTCGCCGAACACGCTCGCCGCGCGGAGAACGCGGCGGGCCATCGGATCGAGCCGCTCGAGCCGGGCCTCCACCATCGCGAGCACCGTGCCGGGCAGCGCCCACGTCTGCGTGTCGACGGCGGTACCGGACGGAGCTGCAGGCGGGATCGTCGTTCCGGTGCGGAGGACGTTGCCCGCCGTGTCGCGCAGCTTGCCCGGGGTGCGCCCGGTGCCCTCCGCGTACGCGCGAATCAGCTCCTCGAGATAGAAGACGTTGCCCGCGGCGCGGTCGAGCAGGCGCGCGCACTCCGCAGGCGACACGTCGTCGCCGAGGACCTCGCGGACGAGCCGCTCGCCCGCGCGCCGTACGAGCGGCCCGAGCCGGATCTCCTGGACGCTGCGCTGCTCCCAAAGGTTCGGGAAGGTCTCGTGCACCTCGCTGCGCGCGACGGCGAGCACGAGAAGCGGTCGCTCGCTCGCCGCGCGGAGCGCCGAGTCGAGGAAGGAAACGCTCGGCAGATCGCCCCAATGCAGGTCTTCGAGGAGCACGACGAGCGGTCCGCCACCGGTCTCCGCGAGAACGAGGTCGCAGAACGCGCGGCGCATCTGATCGCCCATCAGGATCGCGTCCTGCCGCGCGGCGCGGAGCTGGATGCTGTCGACGTCGGAGAAGTGGACGCTCGCGATCTCGCCGACGAACTCCGCGACGCGAAGCGCCTCCGCCTCCGGCACGTGCCGGCCGACGCGCGCGCGCATCTTCTGCTGCCGCACGACGAGCGGCTCGGCGCCGGTGATCCCCGCAGTGCGTCGCAGGAGGCGGGCGAGCAGGCTGAACGGAGAGCCTTCGCTCATCGCGTCACCGCGCGCGAGCCACACCTCGACGCCCGGGACCTCGGAGATGCGCCTCAGGACTTCGCTCGCGACGCGTGACTTCCCTGCCCCGGCTTGGCCGGTGACGAGCACCGCGCGTGCGACCGGCTCGTCGACGCACTCCTCGAAGATGCCGATCAGCGTGGAGAGCTCGCGGTCACGACCCACGAAAGGCGTCGGTTTGCCGAGCAGCGTACGCGCCTTGGCTTCGCGCTCGCGGAGACCGCGGATGAAGAGGCCGCGGCCGTCTCCGCCCACGTCGAAGCGCATGTCGAGAAGGCCGGCGGTCGTCTCGTCGAGGAACACAGGGCTCTGCCCATGGAGGGTCTCGTCGCTGATGCCCTGCTGCCGACCGCGCGCGCTCGCCAGAATCTCGGCCGCCCGCTCGATGACGTCACCCACGCAGCTCCGGCCCGTGACCGTGGCGAGCCCGGTGGCGAGCGCGACATGGGCGCTCACGAGGTACGAGCGCAGCGCGAGCGCACAACGCGCGGCGTGAGCAGCCTGCTCGCCGGCTCCGCCCTTCCCCGAAAGGGTGACGACGATCGAACCGTCGGCGAGCACTTCGGCCTCTCCACCGAAGCTCGCGACGACCGTGCGCGGGTCGAACGACGCAGCGACGGTGTCGTAGATGCTCGCGTCGCCCTCGCGGCCGGCGCCTTCGACGATCTCCTCCGGGGCGTCGATGGCCGATGCCATGACGACGCATACCAGCCTGCGCTCGCTCGCGGTGAGCGCGCGAGGCGGAGGTTGGCTCGCGCGCTGCGCGGGGCTGTCGCGGACGTCTTGGAACTGATCGAGCTCCCGCAGCATCGCTGCGCCGTTCGTCGGGCGTGCGGTCACGTGCTTCGAGAGCATGCGTTGAACGAGATCGTCGAGCGCGAGCGGGATGTCGATGCCGCTCTCGCGCAGGCCCACGGGCGTCTCGAGCAAGATCTTGGCGAGGAGCGCCGCGATGTTGTCACCCGCGAACACCGGGCGACCCGCGAGGCACTCGTACATGACGCAGCCGAGCGAGAAGATGTCGGCGCGCGCATCGATCTCGCGGGTGCCGCGCGCCTGCTCGGGGGCCATGTACCCCGGCGTGCCGACCATGACGCCGCTGCGCGTCGACGGACGCGACGCATGGAGGAGCCGCGCGACACCGAGGTCGAGCAACTTCACGTGCTCGAGACTGCTCTGCGGCAAGAAGATGTTCGACGGCTTGATGTCGCGATGGACGATGCCGCGCTCGTGCAGGACCGCGAGGCCTTCGGCGACGCGCCGCGCGAGTCGCAACGTGTCGCGAAGGCCGAGCCCGGAACGCGTGAGCCTCTCGCCGAGGTCTTCGCCTTCGAGCCACTCCATCGCGATGAACGGGCGCGAGCCGTCGCCGACCCCATGGGCGACGTACTTCACGATTCGCGGATGGCTGATCTCGGCCAGGATCTGACCTTCGCGGCGGAAGCGCTCCGTGTCGCGTTGCGAGGCATGGAGGACCTTCACCGCGACGGCGCCGCCGGTGAGCCGATCCTTCGCACGAAATACCTCGCCCATCCCGCCCGAGCCGACGAGTCGCTCGATCTCGAAGCGGTCCGCGATGACCTGGAGCACCGCCACTCAGGTTACGGAGAAGGCACGGCGCGGGGAAGCGTCGTTCGCCAGCATCTCATCCGTGGCTCCAGTCTCCGCGCCCCAGTCTCCGCGCATCGCTTACGATGACGAGAGATGCCGGAACGGGGGAAGCGCGCGACGACCGGCGGGGGCGCGAAGAGCCGCCGCACTGCGAAGCCCGCCGCGAAGGCGAAGGCGACGGCGAAGAAGCCCGCAGCGCCGAAGCGGAAGACCGCCACGCGGCCGAAGGCGAAGAAGCCCGCAGCGCCGAAGCGGAAGACCGCCACGCGGCCGGCGATGAAACCCGCCTCGCGACGCGTGCTGGACGCGGCGGCGCACGTTCCGCGCGAGCGACCCCTCACGGACGAAGAACGACACGCCATGACGAAGGTCGCCGAGACGGCGCTCTCGCTGCTCGCCGCCGCGCCCGACCTCGGCTCAGACGCGGGAGCCGTCGTGCGCGGCATCAGCGCGTTCGTCGATGCCGTCCGGGAAGGCAGACGAGCCGAGCCGCGTACCCAGGACGAGCGTCTCGGTCTCGGGGTGCTCTGGGGCGAGCAGCTCCGCGCGCAGGCGGGCTGGCGTTGGGTGCATCTCTCGTATCCGGACGGCTTCGCTTCGTATGCGCTCGTGCCCGACGATCGCGCGTTCGCGTGCTTCCCGCTGAACCGGATCGCCGAAGCTGCGCGGCATGGTTCGACCGCGACGAACACCACGGTTCCGCTGTTCGAGGCCATCCGTCGCGGCGCATTGCCCGCGCGGCGCGAGAACGGTTACCTCGTGATCGGCTGAACCGGGATCAGTCGGCGCCTGCGTCCGCGGGCGTCGGCGTCCCTCCCCCGCCGGCCGCCGCTTCGGCGTTGCGCCACGCGACGACGACGCCCTTCTCCGTATCGTTGAGCGCTCGTCCGGTGTGCGCGCCGCGCGTGAGGAGCCCGTTCGTCGAGCCCGCCGGCTCGGGCTTGTCGTAGCCCTTCTGCTTGAACGCCGCGTAGCTCGTCTCTTCGTCGGCCCCGAAGAACGGAGGGGCCCCGTTCGCACCGGGCGGCGCATGACAGCTCGGGCACGCCGCGGTCTTCAGCGTCGAGTACACGTCGGTGAACGCTTGGCGCGGCGTCTTCCCTCCCGCGCCGGAGTCGCCCGACGGCGCGGGCGTCGTGCTTCCTCCGCCGAGATCCGGGTTGTAGCGAGCGATGGCTCCGGCCGGTCCGTAGTTCGGGTCCGGGTCCGAGCAGCCGATGCCCACGACGAGGCCGAGCGCGCACGCGCACGCCGCGGCGAGGAGACCTCGCGAAGAAGAGAGCCGGCGACGCTGCATCGAGCCCTCATTCGAGCACGCTGCATGCCGGTGCGCGACGCGCGCGAGCTCCAGCGCGCGCGCCCGCGGACAGCGTCGGCACACGGTCGTGCGCCGATCGTCCCACCTCGTCGCCGCGCGAGGGCTCCGGCCCGCGTCGAGTGGGCCCGCGATCCACCAGACGCGGCTCGTCGCGCGGCGCGCGTGAACCTCGCCTTCGCGATCGCGTCGTAGAAGAAGACGTGATCGCGCTGGACCGGCCCGTGCTTTGATGGCCGCCGCGAGGGGGACGAAAGGGAGCGGATGACGGAGCGGACCGGGGCGCGGGCTCTTCGCGAGCGCGCATGGCCAGCCCGGATCTTGACGTTGTGGTTGCTCGCGATGCTCGGCATCGCGCTGCCGGCGCGTTCGTACGCGGCGCCGCGCACCGCCGTTCCTCTCGCAGCACCTCGTCGCGGCGGAGCGGCCGAGCGTGGATGGTCGAACCCTCGCGCGCTCGAGCTCGCAAAAGAAGGGATCGAAGCGAAGAAGGCCGGTGACGCGCAGCTCTGCGTGGAGAAGGACCAAGCCTCGCTCGCGCTCGAAGACCACCCGTACGTGAAGCTGCACCTCTCCGGGTGCCTCGCGGCGACGGGCAAGATCGTCGACGCGCTGAACAAAGCGAAAGACGCGCTCGGCGCAGGCATCAGGAACGAGGACGAAGAGCTGCAGCGGTCCGCGCAGCAGCGCGTCACCGAGCTCCTGCCGAAGGTCGCGCACGTGAAGCTGCAGCTTCCGAAGGACGCGACCGGCGTGAAGGTGACGTTCGACAACATTCCCGTCCGCCAGGCGCTGTTCAAGCAGCGCATCGCCGTGGACCCGGGCGATCACGTCATCGAGGCCGAGCAGACGGTCAAAGGAGACCGGCAGCAGTATCGCGAACGCATCACCCTGCGAGACGGCGAGGAGAAGACGATCGAGATCGTCTTGAAGCCCTCGAACCTGACCGACAGCGAGAAGGAGTGTCTCGAGCGCTCGACGACGTACGAGGAGAAGCTCGCGTGCGTCGAGCGGAAGTCTTCGAAGCCGAACGTGCGCATCGGCCTCGACGCGTCGGGGTACACCGACTCCACGAACGTCCACGTCTTCTCGCCGTCGATCAACGCGGCCGTCGTCTCGCCGACCGCGGGCTGGAACGTCGGCGGCTCGTACTTGATCGACGTGCTCAGCGCGGCGTCGCCCGACATCGTGTCGATGGCTTCACCGGCGTACCGCGAGACGCGCTACGCCGGCGCGCTGAACGGCGGCTACAAAGTCGGCCCCGTTCAGCTCAACGTGAACGGCAACGTGTCGAGCGAGCCGGACTACCTCTCCCGCACCATCGGCGGCGCCGCGGCGATCGAGCTGAACGACAAGCTCATCACTCCGCGCGTCGGCTACAACTACTCGAACGACAAGATCGGCATCCGCAACACGCCGTTCGATCAGTTCTCGCGCAAGCTCGTGACGCACGAAATGGAGGCGGGCATCACGTTCGTGCTCTCGCCGACGACGCTGCTCGTCACCGGCATCACGGCCCAGCTCGAGAGCGGCGAGAACGCGAAGCTCTATCGCTACGTCCCGTTCTTTCGGCCGGAAGACGTCCCGCTCGTGAAACCAGGCGAGCCGATCCAATCCGTCAACGACGCGCGCCTCAACGTTCGAGCGCGCGAGGTGGTACCGCCGAACCGCAACCGTCTCGCGATCGGCGCGCGCATCAACCACCGCTTCTCGTCCGGTACGCTCCGGCTCGAAGAGCGCGTCTACACGGACACGTGGGGGATCAAGGCGAGCACCACCGATGCGCGCTACATGTACGATCTCGGCGACCACCTCCGCGTGTGGCCGCATCTCCGTTACCACGTGCAGTCGGGCGCGAGCTTCTACCAGCTCGCCTACGCGGCGGAGACCACGCCCACTCTCCGGCTGCCCACGTACCGAACGGGAGACCGCGAAGCTTCACCCATGATGACGATCTCCGTCGGCGGCGGCGCCCGCATCGCGCTCACGAGCGAGAAGGCGCCGACGCAGTACGCGCTCATCCTCTCGGGCGAGGTCATGTACTCGTATTATTTCCGCTCGCTCTTCATCAAGAGCCGCACGGCCGTCTACGGCACGGTCGGCTTCGAGGTGGAGTTCTGAGATGAGAGCCCTTCGAGCAACCCCGAGTCGGTACGCCGCGCTCGTGCTCGCCGTCTTCGGCGCGACCGTATCGTCGTGCAGCGATCCCGTTCCCGACGCGCAGATTGCCGCGCTCGGCGACGAAGACCCGGGCGTCCCCGTCGGTCCCGAGCATCGCCCCGGACAGCCTTGCGTGCTCTGTCACACGGCGCGTGGACCGGCGAGCAACTCGCCGTTCGCAATCGGCGGCACCGTCTACGAGACGAACGCCGCCGGCTCTCCCGGCGCGGAGAACGTGCGCGTCGTATTCGTCGACTCCGTCGGCGCCGAGCGCGTGGCGACGACGAACGCGGCGGGGAATTTCTACATCACGCAGGCCGCGTGGAGCGACCTCGCATACCCCTTCAAGGTGGCGATCAAGCGCGGCGCAGACGAGCAACGCATGACGACGACCGTGAACCGCGAAGGCTCCTGCAACTACTGCCATCTCCCGGGAAACGGCACGCGCGACTCGATCGCGCAGGTCTACTTGAAGCTCGGAGGCACGTGATGCGAAGCCTCGCGCTCGGCCTGTCGCTCGCGCCGTGGACGCTCGCGCTCGTCGTCGCGGGCGGGTGCGCCCAGTACAGCGCCTCGGAGGAGCCGGGGCTCGCGCTGCCGGACCAGGCGCAATTCGTCCAGGAGAACGGGGTGAGCGCCTTCATGGAGAAGCGCTGCGGCGGCCTCGACTGCCACGGGCAGGTCGGTCGTCCGCTCCGCATCTACAGCGCGAACGGGCTCCGGTTCCAAGACGGTCCGAACGGAGGGCGCCCGACCGGCGCGACGACGGCGGAAGAGCGGCAGGAGAACTTCATCGGCGTCGTCGGCCTCGAGCCGGAGGCGCTCAGCCGCGTGCTCGTCACCGAAGGCGAGTTCACCGATCTGCTCCTCTTCCGGAAGCCGCTCGACACCGAGGGCGGCGGAGTGCGCCACAAGGGCGGTCCCGTGCTGCGCTTCGGCGACGACGGCTGGCGCTGTCTGACTTCGTGGGCCGCAGGGCCGCAGAGCTTCAGTGCGAAGGCGTGCGCAGACGCGGTGAACAACTAGCGGCTTCGGGTACTCTCCCGCGCATGCGCGGAGAGAGCGGAAACGGCGGCGGCGCGAAGCGAGCACGAGCCGCGGATGAAGCAGAACGGACGCGGCCGGTGGCGCGCGACGTGCGCACGCTCGCGATCGACATCGGAGGCACCGGGCTGAAGGCACTCGTGCTCGACGCGCGTGGCGAGCCGCTGACCGAGCGACAGCGCGTGCCGACGCCGCGCCCGGCGACGCCCGAGGCGGTGGTCGAAGCGCTCATCGCGCTCGTCACTCCGCTGATGCCGTTCGATCGAGTGAGCGTCGGGTTCCCGGGCGTCGTCGTCGGCGGCGCAACCCGCACGGCGCCGAACCTGGATCCGGCGTGGAAGAACTTCGAGCTGCGAGAATCGCTGGAACGACGTCTGAAGCGGCCGACGCGCGTTCTGAACGACGCAGGCGTGCAAGGCTTCGGCGTCATCGACGGCACCGGCGTCGAAATGGTCATCACGCTCGGCACCGGCATGGGCTGCGCGCTGTACCTCGACGGGCGCTACGTCCCGAACCTGGAGCTCGCGCACCACCCCTTCAAGAACGGCAAGACCTACGAGCAGTACGTCGGCGGACGAGCGCTCGAGAAGGTCGGCAAGAAGCGGTGGAACCGCCGCGTCGCCCGCGTGCTCGCGCAGATCGATCCGATTTGGAACCCGCGCCGCATCTACGTCGGCGGAGGAAACGCGAAGCACGTGCGCCTGAACCTCCCGCCGCACGTGCGAATCACCGACAACGTGGCCGGTCTCCTCGGCGGCATCGCGCTGTGGAACCAGGCGTGACGGGTATATGATCGACCTCGGGATGGCTGCGTCCGAGGGTCGATGGCGGCGATGAGCGATCGCGATCGCGGTCCCCTGCGCGTCGTCGGGCGCTACGCGCTTTACAGCGAGATCGCCGCGGGCGGGATGGCCACGGTGCACATCGGCCGCCTCCTCGGCCCGGTCGGCTTTGCGCGCACCGTCGCGGTGAAGCGCCTGCATCCGCAGTTCGCCAAGGACCCCGAATTCGTCTCGATGTTCCTCGACGAGGCGCGGCTCGCGGCGCGCGTGCAGCACCCGAACGTCGTGGCGACCATCGACGTCGTCGCGACCGACGGCGAGCTGTTCCTCATCATGGACTACGTCCGTGGCGAGTCGCTCTCGAAGCTGCTGCGGACGTGCAAGAAGCAGGGCACGCGCGTCCCGCCTCGCATCGCGGCTTCGATCATCTGTGGCTTCCTCCACGGGCTCCACGCGGCGCACGAGGCGAAGAACGAACGCGGCGTGCCGATCAACCTGGTGCACCGCGACGTCTCCCCGCAGAACGTGCTCGTGGGCGCCGACGGCATCCCGCGCGTCCTCGACTTCGGCATCGCGAAGGCGCAAGGGCGCGTGCAGGTCACGCGCGACGGGCAGATCAAAGGCAAGCTCGCGTACATGCCGCCCGAGCAGCTCTCGGGGCGTGACGTGACACGCGCGGTCGACATCTACGCTTCCGCGGTCGTGATGTGGGAGACGCTCACGGGCGAACGCCTCTTCAAAGGCGAGACCGAAGCGGAGACGCTCGCGCGCATCCTGCGGGACCCGGTGCCTTCGGCGAGCTCGGTCGTGCCGTCGCTCCCGAAGGAGTTCGACGCGGTGCTGCTGCGCGCGCTCTCGCGCGACGCTTCGAAGCGGCACCTCACGGCGCGCGAGCTCGCGTTCGACCTCGAGAAGTGCATCGGCGTCGCGAGCGCGACCGAGGTCGGTGAGTGGGTCGAGAACCTCGTCGGCCCGATCCTGAGCGCGCGCGAAGATCAGATTGCGGAGATCGAGAAGAGCTCGACGGACCTCCGCGTCTTGCCCGACTCCCCCGAGTCGTCGAGCGATGCCGAGCTCGCGCGGCTCCCCAGCGCGAAGGCGGGGACCCTGCTCGGCGTCGGGCCGCCGAGCGGAACGATGCCGATGGGACCGCGGCGCGTGGGACCGCCCACGCCGACGACGGCCCTCGCCCCCGTACCTGCTGCGCTCGCGGCGAGCGCGCAGGCCCACGCGCCGGCGGGTGACGAAGCGACCGGGTCGAAGGTCACCGGGTCTCGCCTCACCGGAACGATGGCGCTGCCCATCGACAAGAAGCTCCCGATCCTCGCGAGCGCCGCGGGCGTGCTCGTTCTCCTCGTCATCACCGCCGTCGTTCTCGTCGGACGGAGCACCGCGGAGCGCGGCGCGCCCGCGGGCTCGACCTCGGGCCCCGTGACGGCCGCGTCGACGTCGCCCACGGTGACGCCGACGGCGGCGCACGAGCCGCCGCCGCCTGCCACGACCGACGGCTTCGAGCCGGCTCCGATCGCTTCGAGCGCAGAGAAGGCGCCGCCCCCGGCGACCGCGACGGCGACGCACACGGCGGCTCCGCCGCCGCACCCCATCGCGCACGGCACGGCCGCCCCGCCGCCGACGATGAAGACGAGCGCGCCGCCACCTCCGCCGCCGCTGAAGAAGAACTGCGAGCCGCCCTATACGATCGACGCGAACGGCCGGAAGAAATACAAGCTCGAGTGCATGTAGACTCGCGCGCATGAAGCGCTCGCGCGTCCGTGCTGCTGCCCTCGGTCTCGTCTGTTCGTCGCTCGGCTGCGGCCCCGGAGCCGAGCCCGCGCGTGTGCCGCCCGTCACCGCCGTGCCGACCGCTTCGGCGAACGCAGGCGCACGAGGCGCGGCCACCGAGAAGTCCGGCAGCTACGCCGGGCATGGCTCGGAGAGCGTTCCGCCGGAGGTCCTCGCGAGGTACGCGCCGACGCCCATTCCCGGCCCGGTCAGTCGGCGCATCCAGGCCATGCTCGACGTCCGTGCACCGGTCGGCGCGCGCATCGCTCCCGACGGCAGCACCGTGTACTTTGCATGGAACGTCACGGGTACGCCCCAGGTCTGGAAGGCGGACGGCCCGCGCCGCTTCCCTTCCCAGCTCACCGGGGGTGAGGACGTGACGCGCGCGGTGGGCATCCTTCCGGATGGGAAATCACTCGTCGTGTCGCGTGATCGGAAGGGCGAAGAGAACCCGGGGCTCTACCTTCTCGCCGTCGAAGGCGGCGCGCTTCGCGAGGTGCAGCACAAGCCCAAGGTGCAGACGCAGCTCCAGTTCGTCAGCGACGACGGCAAGTGGCTCTACTTCCGCGCGAACGACGTGAAGCCGGATTCGTACGCGATCTACCGCTACGAGGTCGCGACCGGCAAACGCGAGCTCGTGTTCGGTGAAGACGGGCTCTGGAGCGTGACCGACCACGTCGGCACGAAGCTCCTGCTCGCGAAGGCGACGGGCGCGCTCACGAGCGAATACTGGGAGCTCGACGAAGCGACGAAGAAGGCGACGCCGCTCTTCGGACAGGGCGAGAAGGAAGAGTACGAGGCAATGTACGCCGCGGCTCCCGGCGAGCTCCTCGTGCAGACGCCGAAGCTCGGCGACTACCGGCGCCTCTATCGCACGAAGCCGACTGCCCGTAGCGGCAAGCCGCTCGAAGCCGCGGACGTGACGCCCATCACGCCGGACGCGAAGCACGACGTGTCGAGCTTCTTCGTCGATCGCACGCGCACACGCGTGTACTACCAGACGAACGAGGCCGGGTTCACGCGGGCGCACGTGCTGGACGCGAAGACGCTCGCCGACGTGAAGCTGCCTCCGGCGAAGGAGCTCGCGGATGCCGCGCACGTGACGTTCGGCGCGCCGACGTACAGCGGCAGGTTCGTCACCGTGAACGTCGGCACCGCGAAAGCGCCGACGACGTCGTACGTGCTCGACTGGCAGACCGGTCGCCTCGTGCAGTGGGTCGTGCCGAGCACGCCCGAGGTCGACACCTCGAAGTTCGCGACGGCGGCGCTCGAGCACTATCCGGCGCGCGACGGCACGAAGATCCCGATGTTCGTGCGCCGTCCCGCGGCGTGCGAGAAGCCGGCCGCGCTGTGCCCCGTGCTCGTGCACTTCCACGGCGGGCCGGAAGGTCAGTCCATCCCGGGCTTCAGCACGTACGCGCAGATCTTCGTGGACGCCGGTTTCGTCTACGTCGAGCCGAACGTGCGCGGCAGCGACGGCTACGGCAAGGCGTGGCTCCACGCCGACGACGGCCCGAAGCGCCTCGGCGTCATCACCGACATCGAAGACGCCGCGCGCTACGTGAAGACCGCGTGGGCGCACGAGGGCAAGGCGCCGAAGGTCGGCGTCATGGGCGGGAGCTACGGCGGCTATTCGACGCTCGTCGCCATGACTCGCTTCGCCGGTGCCTACGACGCAGGCGTCGCGAACGTCGGCATGAGCAACCTGCTCACGTTCCTGCTCAACACGGCGCCGTATCGGCGCGCACTACGCGCGAGCGAGTACGGCGATCCCGAGAAGGATCGTGATGCGCTCCTCGAGCTCTCGCCGATCACGCACATCGCGAAGCTGAACGCGCCTCTCCTCCTCATCCAAGGAGCGAGCGACCCGCGCGTGCCGGTCGGAGAGGCCATCCAGATGCACGACGCGCTCGAGAAGCGAAACGTCCCGACGAAGCTGGTCGTCTTCCCCGACGAGGGACACGGAACGCAGAAGCGCGAGAACAAGGTCCTCGAGATCGGTCACACGCTCGCGTTCTTCGAGACGCATCTCAAGGGCGGCGCGACGGCGGGCAAGTGAAGCCCGCCGCGCGCGGCACGCGTCACGGGCAGATGTAGCCGACGATCGAGAGCGAGCTCTCCGTCCCCGAGCGGCTGCCGCAGCGGCCGCTCGGCCAGTTGCCTTCGTCGATGCCGATCGTCCCGCCGCGCACGCTCTTCACGTAGGCGACGTGACCGTACGAGCTGCCGGAGCGGATGACGGCGACGCAGCCGACGCGCGGCGTTCCGGAGTTGATGCGTGCGCGCTTCTGCGCGAACGTCGTCAAGCCGTACGGCAGACGCGGCTGGCGGCAACGTGCATAGAGCACGCAATTCGAGCACTGGTTGCAGCTGCGAGCTTCGCTGCTGACGGTACCCGGCTCCGGTTCGTCTTCGTCCTGGAAGTCGGCCGGGTCGAGGCCGCGATCGTCCGCGGCTTCCTCGGCGTCGTCCGTCGTGGCCGCGCATCCTGGCGCGAACGCAGCAGCGACGATGACGGCGAGCGTGACGAGAATTCCCCCGCGAGCAACGCGATGTCCGAGCATGGTCGAGGAGGGAGCACAGGTCGTGCCCCATCGCGGGGTGTCGAGGCCGGGGCCGCCGCGCGCGCCGGCACTGCGAGAGAGGGCTGTTTCTCCCGGTGAAACGCGTTGCACGAAGCGAGGTGCGCAGCCCGGCGCGCAACGCCGACGTCACCGCCGCGGAGCAGCCGACCCCTGCGCCATCGGCGATCCACCCGCGCGGCGACTGGCCTGCGCGATTGGGGCGCTATACTGGAGGGCCGTGCTGAAGCCCGTCGCTGCGTTCGCGCTCTCCTCCGGTCTCGTGCTCGTCGCGTGTGGTGGAGGGGGCGCCCCGATCGACGCGCCCGGCCCCGGCGGCAGCTCGGGCAGCTCGGGCAGCTCGGGGTCGAGCTCGGGTACCGTGTACTCCACCGAGCAGAAGCAAGGCATCGCGACGTACTACGACGCGACCGGTGCTTCGGCCTGGAACTGCGGATTCGACGTGCGCGCCGGCTCGCCGGACGTGACCGCGCTGAACTTCCCCGAGTATGCGAAGACCAACGCCTGCGGCGCGTGCATGCTCGTCAGCGGCCCGAAGGGCTCCGTGACCGTGCGCGTCGTCGACAGCTGCCCCGGCTGCGAAGAGCACCATCTCGATCTCAGCGAGGAAGCGTTCGCGAAAATCGCAGAGAAGAAGGACGGGCGCGTCCCCATCACGTACCAGAGCGTCGCCTGCGAAGTGAGCGGCAGCCTCTCGTATCGTTTCAAGGAGGGGAGCTCGAAGTGGTGGACCGCCATCCAGGTCCGGAACCACCGGCTCCCCATCACGAAGGTCGAGTACAAGAAGGACGGGGCGTTCGTCCCCATGCAGCGCTCCGACTACAACTATTTCATCGAAGCAGAAGGCGTCGGCGATCAGCCGAACGGCCTCACCTTGCGCGTCACCGCGGTCGACGGTCAGACCGTCGAAGAGACGATCGGAGCGGTACGCGACGGCGAGGTGGTCTCCGGCTCGGCGCAGTTCCGCTGACGGCGCGAGCGGCTCACGCTGGCGTCGTCCCGCGCACCTCGACGATGGCGCGGCTCTCCTCTTCGAGCGTCTCGCCGAGCGACTCCACGTTCTTCAGCGCAGCATCGTCGATGCCGACGGCCGCCGCGCGCGCCGTATCGACCGCCGCGAACGCCTTGCCGAGCGCGGCGACGTGATCGGCGATCTTCTGGTCCACCATGGCGAGCACCGATTCCGCGGCGGTCGCCGGCTTGTCGGAAGCGCCTTCGGGCGACGTCGCCACGCGCACGAAGAGGAGCTTCGGAGCCGAAGCCTCGAGCCGGACGCGCGCCTCCGCGAGGCGGAGGAGAGACTGCCACGTCTTCTTCACGCGCTCGGCCGCGGCGGCATCGAGCGGGACATCCTCGACGTGCCTTCGCAGCTCCGCGCCTTCGCGTAGGGACGCGCGCGCAGGCTCGCTCACGTCGAGCGCCGCCTGCTCGAGCGCGTGGGCGACGGGATCGTCCGCTTCGACGAGAAGCGGCAGCGCGGCGAGCACGGAGGCGACGACGACCGCGACGGCGAACACCGGGATCGACGCCGCCGTGAACGCCGACGAGAGCGAGCCGGCCAGCGCGCCGCCGACGAGCGCCACGAGCACGTGCAGCGCCCGCGCGGTCTTCGACCGAACGCGCGTCGTCCGCTCCGCGAACGCCGCTGCGATCATCACCGCGCCCGCTGCGGCGGGTGACACGGACCCGAGGACACCGCTGCCGAACGCGCCCAGCGCGCCCGCGGCGACGGCGAGCGCCTGCGCGCTGCCGCTCGCCGTGACGGCGACGAGGATCCCGAGCCACACGAGAGCGATGGACGACCCGACGGGGCCGAAGCGGTCGGCGACGGGTCCGAGCGCGAAGAGGCACGCCGCAGCGACGACGAAAGCGAGTTTCTTCACGGCATCACCTCAGAACGTGCTGCGGTTCAGGTTGCTCATGTCCTTCGCGGCGCCGGCTTTGGCGGCGGCGCGGCCCGCGGCGCTGCTCGGCGCGTGCTTCAAGAAGCCGTCGCGCTGACCGCGGTACGTCTCGAGCTGCGCATCGAGCGACGGTGCCGCGGCCGGCGGAGCAATGGCGCGGGCCTCGGCGAGCGCGCGCTCGTTGGCCGCCGCGATGCTCGCGGCGCGCGCGACGTCGCCCTGGGCGTACGCGTTCGCTGCTTCGACCTGCCGCTTCGACGCGAAGACACTCGCCGCGCTGGCGAGCACCGCGCCATCGCGCCCCGCGTCGACGCGTGCGCGATCGTTCGTCGCCTCGACGTGGAGCGGGCTTGCCGTCGCCGACGCAGAAGCCCCGCCCACGTTGCTCCACGTCGCGCGGACGCCGAGGTCCTGCTGCATGCCTGGGCTGCCTGCGTACGTGCCGAGCTCGACGACGACGCGGCGCTGGTCGCCCGCGAAGAGCGACCCGAGTACGAGCTCGACGTCGCTACCGTGCACGATCGCGTCGGCGCCCGAGGCGCTGACGAAGTGCATCCCCTCCGGGAGCTCGAGGTGCACGCGCGCGCTCTCGACGGTCGTCGTCGATGTCTCGACGAGCTCCCGCTGCAGGAACGTCGCGAGCGATGCACCGTCGTTCACGAAGGCGAAGTTGCCGTGTCCGGCTTCGGCCACGCTGCCCATGTAGCTCTGATCGAAGTCGAGCCCGATGCCGAGCGAGGAGACGGTGATGCCGCTGCCGAAGCTCGTACGCGCGAGCTCTTCGGCGCGTGCACGCGTGTCGTCCAGCCCGTCGCTCACGAGCACGATGCGTTTGACGCGCGCGCGGGCCGCTTCGTCGAGCGCGTGCAGACCCTGCGCGAGGCCGCTCGGGATGTTCGTGCCACCGTTCGCCTGGAGGCCTCGAATTCGCGCGGTGAGCGCGGACCGCACGGCACCGACGCGGGCGAGGGGTTGGACGAGCTCGCTGCTGTCGTCGTAGCGGACGAGCGCGATCTCGTCGTCGTCACGCATGTCGGTAAGGAGGCGCAGGACGGAGCGCTTCGCGTCTTCGATCTTCTCGCCGCTCATCGATCCCGAGGTGTCGAGCACGACCGCGAGCGAGATGGGCGCTCGCACCGCGGCGCGCGGACTCGCATCTGCAGCGACGCGCACATCGGCGAACACCGTGGTCGTCGTCCCCGCGAGCACGTGCGAGTGGCTGAGCGACACGACGCCGTGGGCCGCGGGACCGGCAAACGTCGTCGACGTCTTTCCGGCCGGCAGGGCGTCGCCCTTGGTCGCGATCGCCGCGGCGCCGGGGAAGGCCGATGCCGAGGCCCGGCAGAGGACGAGCCCGCCGGTCGCGAGCACGACGGACGACAGCGCGACGGCACGGCGGATACGCGGCGAACGAAACCAGCGGGAGAACGACATCGGTGGCCCTCGTGTCGGGCCGCCCCTCGGCCCGCGCCGTCCCCTAGACGGGCGAGGCGGGCGATGGTTCTGCCGTGCGCGCGATTTCGGCCGAGGCGCGCTGCGTCAGGGCGCGACGGGCGCTTGGGTCGTGACCCCCGCGCCGTACCAGGGAACGGGCGCGCCGCCGTCCGCGAGCAGAGTCTTCACGAGGACGGACGTGCCGTTCGCCATGTCGATCTCGACGATGCGACCGGTGTCCGAGAAGCCGTAGCCCTTGCCGGCCCAGTACCCGAACCCGAAGAGGTCGGTTTCCTTCGTGTCGCCGATGATGCGCTTGATGCTGCCCTTCACCGGATCGATTTCGGCGAGGAGATCCGTCGCCGGCGTTCCGCTCTGCGCCTTCACCGTCACGTACGACCGCTTCGCGTCCTGGATGAGCGAGATGACGTCACCCGACGAGCGGTACTGGACGCCGGCGTCGCTCGCGTTGAGGTTGCCGATCGTCGTCATCGCGCCCGTCGACGTGTCGATGCGGACGTAGATGACCGCGTCGTTCGACGTCGACGTGGAGGCGTAGCCGACGAGGGCCTCCTTGCCCGGATCCACGGTTCCGGCAGGGACGAACGAGAGCGCGTTCGGATAGTCGATCGCTCCGGCGACGGCGACCTCCGAGCAGTGCGCCGTGATCGGGTCGACCGTGAGGAAGCGGCGGAACGTCGTCGCGTACATGGCACCGGCGCGATCGACGGCGATGTCGATGACATCTTCGAACGCTTTCAGGCAGTCGAACTTCGCGACGACCTTGAGCGTGCGCGAGAACGGCTCGAAGACGTAGAGCGTGTCCGTGGTGTGGGCGTAGACGCGTCCTTCCGAGGGCCCGCTGTCCGGCAGCGCTCCGTCGGACGGCTTGCTGCGGTCGGTGCTTGCGTCTTTCGAGGGCCTATCGTCGTCGTCGTCGTCGCCCATCGGCGGAAGGCGATTCACCGCGTCGTTCGAGTCGCCGCACGACGCCGCGACGGGAACGACTCCGACGGCGGAAGCGAAAAGCATCCAGAAGAAGAAGCCAGGACGTGACCCCACCCCGGAACCATACGCCACGCGGCGACATCGAGCCAACGCGCCGCCGCGGCCGGCGGCTTTCACGGCCGCAGGAGGAGCGTCTGCGAGGCGGTGCCGCCGCCGGGGTCTTCGAGCGCGGACCCGGGCATGCGGTGCCCGGCAAGGACGCCTTGCGCGCACCGCGCGAGCTCGGGCAGCTCGGGCGCGCGCACGATCGCCTGCACCGTGCCGGCGCCGTCGATCGACATGTCGATCTGAGCCGAGCCTCCGACGGGCCTCCCCACCATGCGAAGCGCGCTGCGATAGCACTCGCTCAGCCTCGGCGACAGATCGCGCATCATCTTGGACACGGCGTCTTCGCGCACGCGCTCGTGCGTCACGGGACCGAGCGCGACGAATGCGCCCGCCGGGTTGTAGTCCGTCGCGGGAGGAGCGCTCGTGGCCGGAGGCGGCGGCGGCGCGGGGGGCGGGCCGATCGGTGACGTGGTGACAGGCGTGACGGGCAGAGCCGACGCGCCGCTCGCCTTCGCGGTCGCCGCTGCGGCGGCTGCTTGTCCGGACGCGGCGCGCGGCCCTTGCGCTGCGCGCGTCCCGCGAGCGTCGTGCGCGGCCGACGCCTTCGGTGCCGCGCGGGCGCCATCGTCGGACCGGCTCGACGCGTGCGCGCCGCCCGGTGCCGTCTTCGCGGAGGAAGCGCCCGACGAGGCCGCCGCCTGCGAGCCAGCTTCGTCTCCGCGCTGGATGAACGCGAGCGCCACGCCGAAGCCGGCGAGCACCGCGACGAGCGCGACGACCACGCCGACCCACCGGTGACCGGACGACATCGGCACGTTCATGGTGCCGAACCCGGAGTCGCGCATCGTAGGCATCACGCCGAGGTCCGCGTCGCTCGCGAGAGGTGCCGCCGCCACTGCGGGCAGGCTCGCTCCGCTGTCGTCGCGGAGCCGCGTCGTCGTCCCGAAGGCGGCGCGGAGATCCGCGCGCATCTCGTTCGCGGATTGGTAGCGCGCTTCGCGCGCCTTCTGCATCGCGCGCACGCAGATCGCCTCGAGCCTCGGATTCACCCCCGGCCTTAGCTTCGAGGGCGGCGCCGGCTCGTCGATGACCTGCTTCAGGACGACACCGAGCGCGCTCTCGCCGGTGAACGGCACCCGGCCCGTGAGCAGCTGGTAGAGGACGATCCCGAGCGAGTACAGGTCCGAGCGCGCATCGAGCGAATCGCCTCGCGCCTGCTCCGGTGACATGTACTCGGGCGTGCCGATGAGCGCGCCGTTCGTCGTGAGCGCCGGTTGGCCTTCGGTCGGCGACGCGCTGGGCACCGCGCGGGGCTCGCTGATCTTCGCGATGCCGAAGTCACATACCTTCACGTGGTAATGCGGCCCGTCGTCTTCGTGGCCGACGGTGATCATGATGTTCTCGGGCTTGAGATCGCGATGCACGATCCCGAGCGCGTGCGCGCGTGCGACCGCCCCGAGCGCCTGCACGAGGATCTCGACGACGCGCTCGTCGGGCAGCGGCCACTCTGCACGGAGCACGTCGAGCAAATGGCGCCCGTCCAGGAACTCCATCGCGATGTACACGAGCCCGTCGGCCTCGACCCCGAAGTCGAGAACGCGCACCGAGCACGGGTGGTCGAGCCGGCTCGCAGCCTTCGCCTCGCGATAGAAGCGCTCCTTGAACTGCGGATCGCGCGCGAGGTCGGGGCGCATGATCTTGAGCGCCACGGGAGTGTCGAGCACCACGTGGCGTGCCCGGAACACCTCGCCCATCGCGCCGCCGCCGACGCGCTCCTCGATGGCGAACTTCCCCGCGACGACGCGACCGATGATCTCGGGGTGCGTCGTCATCGGGATGGAAGGTTAGCGCGGCGGCGGGCGAGCGCCTCTGTGCTCTCGCAAGCCGCCGCGCGGCGTGTCGCCTCGGCCCTCAGCCTACGGCGAGCAGCTCCACCTCGAAGACGAGCGTGGAGCCCGGGGGAATGACCGGCGGGAACCCGCGCTCGCCGTACGCCATCTCCGGCGGGATGGTGAGCTTGCGGAGACCGCCGATCTTCATGCCCGCAACGCCCTTGTCCCAGCCCTTGATGACCTGGCCGGCGCCGAGCTGGAAGGAGAAGCCCTTCCCGCGATCGCGCGAGCTGTCGAACTTCGAGCCGTTCGTGAGCGTGCCGACGTAGTGCACGGTCACCTTCTGGCCCGACGTCGCCTCCGCGCCGGTTCCGACCTTGATGTCTTCGATCTGGAGCTCACCCATCACACGTTCCTTTCGGCCTCAGGGCTGCGCGAGCAGCTGGCGGAGCACGTACGGCAGGATGCCTCCGTGCTTGTAGTAGAGGATCTCCTGCGGCGTATCGATGCGCACCGTCGCGCGGAACGCGTTCGTCGTGCCGTCGGCGGCCTTCGCCTTGACCGTCACGTCGCGACCGCCCTTGAAGCCGGTCTCGAGGAGCTCGGGGAGGCCTTCGACGTCGAAGACCTCCTCGCCCGTGAGGTTCAGCGCAGCGGCGTTGTCCCCGGCCTTGAACTGCAGCGGGAGGATGCCCATGCCGACCAGGTTCGAGCGGTGGATGCGCTCGTAGCTCTCCGCGATGACGGCGCGCACGCCGAGGAGCTTCGGTCCCTTCGCCGCCCAGTCGCGCGACGAGCCGGAGCCGTACTCCTTGCCGGCCAGGATGACGAGCGGCACGCCTTCCTGCGCGTACTTCACGGACGCGTCGTAGATCGACATGACCTCCCCGGACGGGAGGTGGCGCGTCCAGCCGCCCTCGGTGCCCGGCGCGAGCTGGTTGCGCAGGCGCACGTTCGCGAAGGTGCCGCGCACCATGACCTCGTGGTTACCGCGCCGTGAGCCGTAGGAGTTGAAGTCCTCCTTCTTCACGCCGTGCTCGACGAGGTAGCGCCCCGCGGGGCTGTCGGCCTTGATCGAGCCCGCCGGCGAGATGTGGTCGGTCGTGATGCTGTCGCCGAGCACCGCGAGCACGCGCGCGCCGTGAACGGCGGCGACGTCGGCCGGCTGTGCAGCCATGCCCTCGAAGTACGGCGGATGCTTCACGTACGTGCTGTCGCCTTCCCACGCGTAGAGGTCTCCCTCCGGCACGGAGAGCGACTGCCATTCCTGGTCGCCCGCATAGACGTCGGCGTAGACGCTCTTGAACATCTCCGGCGCCACGCCGGTTTCGATGGCATCCGCCACCTCGCGCTGCGTCGGCCAGATGTCCTTCAGGAAGACCGGCTTGCCGTCGGTGCCGGTGCCGATCGGCTCGCTGACGAGGTCGATGTCGGCGCGGCCCGCGAGCGCGTACGCGACGACGAGCGGCGGCGACGCGAGGTAGTTCGCGCGCACCTCCGCGTGCACGCGACCCTCGAAGTTACGGTTGCCCGAGAGGACCGAGACCACGAAGAGGTCGCGCTCGTCGATCTGCTTCGAGATGGCGGGCGGGAGCGGGCCCGAGTTGCCGATGCACGTGGTGCAGCCGTAGCCGACGACGTAGAAATTGAGCTTCTCGAGGTACGAGAGGAGCCCGGCCTTCTCGAGGTACTCGGTGACGACCTTCGAGCCCGGGCCGAGGCTCGTCTTCACCCACGGCTTTGCGGAGAGGCCCTTCTCGACCGCCTTCTTCGCGAGGATGCCCGCCGCCATGAGGACGGACGGGTTCGACGTGTTCGTGCAGCTCGTGATCGCGGCGATGACGATGCTGCCGTTGTCGACCTGCTTCGCGGCGGACTCCTCGTCCGGGGTCGACGGCATGGCCGTGGGCATCGCCGACGCGTGGTCGAGCACCGGCTTCTTCTTCGCGGCCTTCGGGCGCGCGGCGTAGGCATCGAACGCGGCCTGGTACGACGTCTTCACGCCCGGGAGCGTCACGCGATCCTGCGGACGCGCCGGCCCGGCGAGGCTCGGCTCGACCGTCGAGAGATCGAGGCTCAGGACGTCCGTATAGAACGCCTGCGGCGTGTTCTCGTCGTGGAAGAGGCCCTGCTCCTTCGCATAGGCCTCGACGAGCTGGAGCTGCTGCTCGCTACGCCCGGTGAAGCGCAGATAGCGAATCGTCTCCGCGTCGATCGGGAAGATGCCGCACGTCGCGCCGTACTCGGGCGCCATGTTCGCGATCGTCGCGCGATCGGCGAGCGGCAGCTGCGCGAGCCCGGGTCCGAAGAACTCGACGAACTTGCCGACCACGCCGCGCTTGCGCAGCATCTGCGTCACCGTGAGCACGAGGTCCGTCGCCGTCGTGCCCTCGGGCAGCTGCCCGGAGAGGCGCACGCCGATGACGTGCGGGATGAGCATGCTGACCGGCTGACCGAGCATCGCGGCCTCCGCCTCGATGCCGCCGACGCCCCAGCCGAGGACGCCTACGCCGTTGATCATCGTCGTGTGCGAGTCGGTGCCGACGAGCGTGTCCGGATACGCGAGCGGGACGGAGCCCATCTGCGCCGCCGGGGCGCTCATCACGACGCGCGCGAGGTACTCGAGGTTGACCTGGTGGACGATGCCCGTGTCCGGCGGGACCGCCTTGAAGTTGCGGAAGGCCTGCTGACCCCACTTGAGGAAGCGATAGCGCTCCTGATTGCGCGAGAACTCGAGCGCCGCGTTCTCGTGGAGCGCGTTCTTCGAGCCGTACACGTCGACCTGCACGGAGTGGTCGATCACGAGCTCCACGGGCTGGAGCGGGTTGATCTTGCGCGGGTCGCCGCCGAGGCGCTTCATCGCGTCGCGCATGGCCGCGAGGTCGACGACGGCGGGGACGCCCGTGAAGTCCTGGAGGAGCACGCGGCTCGGCGTGAACGCGATCTCCTGGCTCGGCTCCGCGGTGGCTTCCCACTTCGCGATCGCGGCCACGTCGTCGACGTCGACGGTGACGCCGTCTTCGGTGCGAAGGAGGTTCTCGAGGAGAATCTTCAGCGAGAAGGGCAGCTTCGCCGCGTCCGCATGCGTGCGGTAAACCGCGTCGAGCCGATAGATCGTGTACGAGTCCGCGCCGACGCCGAGGGTCGCCTGGCTGCCGAAGGAGTTCTTGGACATGAGGCCCGGACTATAGGGCGCTCACGTTCCCGGCGGCAATGGCCGCGCCAATCCTCGGCTATTCGTCTTCGAGCTGCCGGAGGCGCTGCGCAGCGGAAAGCCGGAACGGGCGTGCGCGCTCGGCGTCGGCGCGGGTCCACACGTGGATCCGAGAGTCCCCGGCGGCCAGCGCGAAGCGGCGGCGCACGCGCGCAGCGTCGAGCATGGCTTCGGCGCGAACCGCGCCCACGTTGGCCGGGATGCCGGACGTGAGGACGTAACCCTCACGGTCGAGCGTGTCCTCGATGGTGAGCCCGACGAGCCGGGCGGCCTCGAGCGCGATGGCCGCCGCGTGTGCGTCGTCGTGGAGCTCGACGCCGAAGACCCGCGCGCCGAGCTCGTGCGCAGACGCGGGGTCGACGAGGACGGTCGCGCCCACCGTGAGCATGCGGGCGGTATCGGTGAGAACGACGTCGGCGCCGAGCGCATCGGGAGGCGGATCGTCGAGGACCTCGACGAGGTCGACATCGAGGAAGTCGGACAGCACCGACGCGATGGGCCGCCCGACCGTGAGCCACGCGGTGGACTCGCGAATCCGAGCGACCGCGGACGCCATGGCGGCCGCGGCAGCGCCCGGTTGCACGAGGGGATGAGCTCGGCGCGTTCGCGGCATCGTCTCTACGAATGAACGGCCCGCCGCGCGAAACGTTGACGGCCGAATTCGCGGGTGCGGGGCTGAAGAAGCGCGCGCCCGTGCCGTTCTCGTCGACGAGCGCGTTCTACTTCTGCGCGGGGTTCACGATGCGGCCGAGGAAGAGGATGCTCTTCGTCGGGCGGTCGACGATGGCGGCGAGGTAGGGGCGGTCGACCTTCATCGACGTGCCCACGGGCGCGGCAGACGTCTCGCCGACGACGACGACGGCCGTGGCGGCGGCCGCTTCGGTGCCCTTCTCGAACGAGGCGAACGTGCCCGCCTTGGGGGCGATGACGAGCATCGACGTCTCGCCACCGTCGTACGGTAGCTCGATGGCCTCGTAGCTGTCCGTCGCACGGTACGGTGCATTCAGGGTCGGGTGCATCGTCGGCGCCGACGTCGTCGTGCCATCGAGCGTGTGGAACGGCGCGTCGGCCGTCGCGGCCCGGTCGAACGTCGTGGCCCAGCCCGCGTTGAAGTAGATCGCGTCGACGAGCACCATGCGCGTGACCGGCTCGATGATGCCGACCGGGAGCAGCTCGCGGATGCGGTCCTCCGTCTGGCTCTCGACCCAGCGATTGATGAGCGTGCGCGAGGCGTCCGGCGCGCCGATGAAGTCGGTGACGTCGATGCCTGGGTCGTAGCTCGTCGCCAGCGTGTCGAGGAACGGCTGCTCGAAGGCAAAGCCCTTCTGCCCCCACACGGCGTTCGTGACGCGCAGCGCGAAGGGCTTCTCTCCCGGCCCGCGCGCGCCCGCATAGGTCATCGCGAGCGCGCTCGACACGCTGAAGGGACTGACGAAGGTGTTCTGGCCGGCGACACCTTCACCGGCGCCCACGGTCTTGTAGAGATCCACCGCGAAGCTCGCGCGGTCCCGCGCGACCGTGTCGAGCTCGGCGGGCGCGAGCGACGGTGACGAGTCCCGCGCGAGCGAAGACCGGACGGTCTCGATCGAGACAGCGGGGTCCTCGCGCTCGGTCGACCCACATCCGACCGAGGCGACGGCCGCGCGCGTCAGCGCTTCTCGGGCAGCGCGCCGAAGAAGCCGGTGATGCGACGGAGGCGGCCGCTCGCGTCGAGCTCGCCCACGTCGATCCCGCCGACGAGGACGCTTCCGTCCGGCGCGGCGAGCTCCCACGCGAAGCGGAGGACGTCGTGGTGGGCATCGACGCCGCTCACGCGGCGGAAGCGATGGCCCGGGTACTTGGCGTGGACGCCAGCGGCGAGGGCGGAGAGCCCGTCGCGCCCTTCGACCGCGTACATCGGATCGACGTAGCGGCCGTCAGGCGCCCAGGCGCGTTCGATGAGAGCGGCGCGCTTCTGCGCATCGGGCTCGTTCAGGATGGCGAGGTACGTGTCGACGGTTTCGAGGCGAGCGGCAGATTGAGTGTCGTTCATGCCTCGAGAATGGGCGCGGGAGGTCACGGTTCCCATGACCTCCGAGGTCATGCGAACGCGATTGTCGCGCCGGTTCACTCGGCGGGAACGCTCTCCAAATCGCGGTCGTCGATGCGCGGGCTCGAGAGCGCCTCGCGCTCGCCGCTGTCTCGCGACTCCGCCGCGCGGTGATCCTTCGCGAGGAGGATGTAGAGCGACGGCACGACGAACAGCGTGAAGAGCGTACCGATGGCCATACCGCCGACGAGGACGATACCGATCGAGTTTCGCGCGATGGCGCCCGGACCGCTCACGAGCGTGAGCGGGAAGTGACCGGCCACCGTCGCCACGGTGGTCATCAAGATCGGGCGGAGACGAGTCGAGGCGGCCTCACGGATCGCTTCGAGCTTCGTCGCGCCCTTCTCCTGCTGAGCGTTGGCGAACTCGACGATGAGGATGCCGTTCTTCGACACGAGGCCGACGAGCGTGACGAGACCCACCTGCGAGTAGATGTTCATCGTCGTCGTCCAACCGTCGGTCAGCTTGAAGTGCATGCCGGGCGGACCGGTGAACTTCAGGAACGTGAAGATGAGCGCGCCGAACATGGCGAGCGGCACCGAGCCGGCGAGGATGACGAGCGGGTCGCGGAACGAGTTGAACTGCGCCGCGAGCACCAGGAAGATGAGGAGGACCGCGAGGCCCATGGCCGGGAGGAACTTGCCGCCCTCCTGCCGGAGCTGGCGCGACTCGCCCGTGTAGTCGACGCGATAGCCCGGCGGCAGCTTCTTCGCGGCCGCCTTCTCGAAGACGGCGAGCGCGGCGTCGAGGCCCTGCGTCGGGAAGCACGAGAGCTTCACCGAGTTGAGCTGCTGCATGCGGTTCAGCGTGCGCGGCTCGACGCCTTCCTTCAGCGTCGCGATCGCGCTGAGCGGGATCAGCTGACCACGCGGCCCCGTGATGTGGATCTCCTGCAGCTGCTCGGCGGTGAGGCGGCTCGAGCGTTCGAGCTGCGGGATGACCTTGTAGCTGCGACCCTCGATGTTGAAGCGGTTGACGAAGTTACCGCCCAGCATCGAGCCGAGGTCCGCACCGACCTGCTGCATGGTCAGGCCCATCGCCGCGATCTTGTCGCGATCGAGGACGATCTCGGTCTTCGCCTGGTCGATCTTCACGTCGATGATCGGCGGGAACGCGAACTGGCCGCTCCTGAGCGCCTCGTCGCCGAGCTCCTGCGCGAAACGCAGGATCTCGGAGTGGTCCGCCGTCGACGCGATCACGATCTCGATCGGCAGCATGCCGGGGCTCGGCAGCGGCGGCGGAATGAACATCGGCGCGCGCACGCCCGCGATGTCCGCGGTCTTCGCGGTCAGCTCCTCCTGAATCTGGAAGACGTCGCGCTTCCGCTCTTCCCACGGCTTCGCGATGAGGCCGCCGAAGGACATGCCCTGCAGCGTGAGCTGGAAGCTGTGATCGAACTCCGGAACGGACTCGAAACGCTTCTCGACCTGCGCGGCATAGTTCGAGGTCTGCTCGAGGCTCGCGTTGGGCGGCAGCTCGAGCGACGTGAAAATGCCGCCCTGGTCCTCCGCCGGCGCGAGCTCCGCGGGCGAGAACATGTACATCGGGACGACGAGCAACGTGAGCACGATCCAGACCGCGTAGACGGCCGGACGCGCCTGCAGCGTGCGCGCGAGCGCGTTGTCGTAGCGGCGACGAACGGCGCCGAACGCGCCGTCGACCTTGCGCGCGAACCACGTGTGTCCGTGGTCTGCGCGGAGGAGGCGCGAGGCCATCATCGGCGAGAGCGTGAGGGCGACGACGCCGGAGATGAAGACGGCTCCGGCGAGCGTGAACGCGAACTCGCGGAAGAGCGCGCCGGTGAGGCCGCCCTGGAAGCCGACGGGCGCGTACACCGCGGCGAGCGTGATCGTCATCGCGATGATGGGTCCGACAAGCTCGCGCGCGCCGAGCACGGCGGCCTGGTACGGCGTCTTCCCTTCGCGGATGTTTCGCTCGACGTTCTCGACGACGACGATCGCGTCGTCGACGACGAGACCGACCGCGAGCACGACGGCGAGCAGCGTCAGCAGATTCAGCGTGAAGCCGAGGATCTGCATGAGGAAGACCGCGCCGATGAGCGACACCGGGATGGCGACGAGCGGGACGAGGACCGTTCGGAAGGAGCCGAGGAACAGGAAGATGACGACGACGACGATGAAGACCGTCTCGAGGAGGGTCTGCACGACCTCGTGCACGGCGTCGTCGATGTACTTCGTCGAGTCGAAGGCGACGTTCGCCTCGAGACCGCTCGGCAGATCGCGCTTGATCGCGTCCATCTCGGTGCGGACCTTGGCGATGACATCGAGCGAGTTCGCGTTCGGGAGCACCCAGATGCCCATGAACACGGCCTGTTTGCCGCTCATGCGCACGTCCTGGTCGTAGGTCTCGGCGCCGAGCACGACCTCGGCCACGTCTTCGAGACGAACGAGTGTGTCCTTGTCGCTCTTGATGACGAGCTTCCGGAACTCGTCCACCGACTTGAGGTCGGTCTGCGCCGTGAGGTTCACCTCGACGAGCGCTCCCTTCGTCTGGCCGACCGCCGCGAGGTAGTTGTTGGCGGCGAGCGCCTGGCGCACCTGCGTGGGCGTGACGTTCAGCGCCGCCATGCGATCCGGCTTCAGCCAGGCACGGATGGCGAAGGCGCGTCCGCCGAGGATGTCGGCCTTCTGCACGCCTTCGATGGCGGAGAGGCGAGGCTGGATGACGCGAATCAGGTAGTCGGTGACCTGATTGTCCTCGAGGATCTTCGAGTCGAAGCTGAGATACATCGCGGCGAACGCCGCGTCGGAAGGCTCGATGTTGATCGAGGGGATCTCCGCTTCCGGCGGGAGGTCGGCGCGCACCTGGTTCACGCGCGCGGTGATGTCCGACAGCGCGTTCGAGGCGCTGAAGTTCAGCTTCAGGCGCACGTTGATCGTCGAGAGCCCCTGGACGCTCTGCGACTCGATGTAGTCGATGCCGTCGGCCGCCGCGATCGAGCGCTCGAGCGGCGTCGTGATGAAGCCGCGAACGAGGTCCGCGTTCGCGCCGACGTACGCCGTGCGCACGGTGACCGTCGCGCTCTCGAGCTTCGGGTACTGACGGACGTTCAGGGTCCGGATCGCCTGGAGCCCCGCGACGATGATCACGAGGTTCACGACGATCGCGAGGACCGGTCTCCGGATGAAGATGTCGGTGAGCTTCATGGAACGTCCTCAGCGGTTCTTCGGCTCGGGCGAGAGCTCCGGCTTCGGGCCGGACGCGTCGCCGAGGAATACGGGCGAGTTGTTGCGCAGTTTGAAGGCACCGACGGAGACGACCTCCTGCCCTGCCTTCACGCCGTCGAGGATGGTGACGAAATCGCCGCGCGCTCCGCCGACCTTCACGAATTGCTGCCGCGCGTTCTTCACCGGCTTGCCGTCTTCGGTCGTCGGCTTTCCCGGCGCGTCGGGCTTGCGTTCCTCGACGATGAACACGGAGTCGCCGTACGGCGCGTGGACGATGGCCGTCGCAGGAACCGTCACGAACGTCTTTTTCTCAGGGCGGACGACCGTGACGTTCACGAACATGCCGGAGCGGAGCTTCTCGGCGTCGTTCGGGACCGACGCGCGTAGCTTGATCGTGCGCGTCGAGGCGTCGACCGTCGGGTCGACCGCGGCGATCGCGCCGTCGACGGCCATCTTCGTGCCTTCGAGCTCGACGCGCACCGGCATGCCGACGGCGACCTCGCCCAGGCGCTGCTGAGGGAGCGTGAAGTCGACGTAGAGCTTGTCGAGAGCCTCGAGCACCGTGATGGCGGTGCCCGGGTTCAGGTACTGACCGACGTTGACCTGGCGGATGCCGAGCTTGCCGGCGAACGGCGCCCGCACGGTCTTCTTCGCGATCTGCGCCTGGATGGTCTCGACCTCGTTGCTCGCGGACTTGAGGACGTTCTCGTCGTTGTCGGCCTGCGCCTGCGAGATGGCGGCCTTCTCGACGAGCGCGCGCGAGCGGCCGTACGTGGTCGTCGCGAGGTCACGGCGCGTCGCCGCCGCCGCGAGCTGCGCACGCTCGACGCTCGTGTCCATCTCGAGGAGGACCTGCCCCTCCTTTACGACGGCGCCGGACTCGAAGTGGATGCGCGTCACCGTGCCGGGCGCCTCGTTGCTGACCGAGACGCCCTTCGACGGGGCGATGCTGCCGATCGCGGAGATGGTCCCCTCCCAGGCTTGCTCCTCCGCGCGCGCGACGCCGACCGCTTCCGGAGGCGGGCCGGCGGCCTCGGCCTGCTTTCCGAACGCGATGAGCGAGCCAATCTGCGCGCCCTTCACGCCGACGAGAACGCCGACGACGACCAGGAGGCCGACGCCGGTGAGGACATAGCGGAGCACCTTCGACGGGGGGTTCGACACGCCGCTACGATGCCACGACGCCCCGCTATGTCGCGCCCGTTCGTTGCCTTTGTGTAGGCGAAACGTCGATTTTTCGCCCCTCCCCCGCCCGATTCAGGGGTGGACCATGTCTTCCGGACGGATCCGGGCGTCGAACTCCTCGCCGGTGACGAGGCCGGAGGCGACGGCCGCTTCGCGCAGAGACACGTTCTGCTCGTAGGCGCTCTTGGCGATCTTCGCCGCGGCGTCGTAGCCGACGACCGGCGCCAGCGCGGTGACCAGCATGAGCGAGTTGCCGACGTGACGCGTGATCGTTTCACGATTGACGTCGAGACCGACGACGAGGTTCTCGCGAAAGCTCTCGCAGGCGTCGGCAAGGAGGTCGACGCTCTCGAGCAGGTTGTGGATCAGCATTGGCTTGAACACGTTGAGCTGGAGGTGCCCGCTCGCGCCGGCGATCCCGACGGCGACGTCGTTTCCCATGACGTGCGCGGCGACCATCGTGAGCGCCTCCGCCTGGGTGGGGTTCACTTTGCCGGGCATGATCGAGCTGCCCGGCTCGTTGGCCGGGAGAATCAGCTCGCCGAGGCCGCAACGCGGGCCGCTCGCGAGGAGTCGCACGTCATTGGCGATCTTCATGCACGCCGTCGCGAGCACGCGCGTCGCGCCGCTCGCATGAACGATGGCGTCGTGGCCCGCGAGCGCCGCGAATTTGTTCTCGGCGGACCGGAACGGCAGCCCGGTGAGCTCCGCGATCTTGGCCGCGACACGGCTCGCCCACTCGGGATGCGTGTTGAGGCCAGTGCCGACCGCGGTTCCACCGAGGGCGAGCTCGAGGAGCCCTTCTTTCGCGGCCGAGAGCGCATGCTCCGCGAAGACGAGCTGCGCGACCCACCCGCTCATCTCCTGGCCCACCGTGAGCGGCGTCGCGTCCATCATGTGGGTCCGGCCGATCTTCACGACGTCGGCGAACGCTTCGCTCTTTTGGACGAGCGCCGCGCGGAGCCGCGCGACGGCCGGGAGGAGGCGGTGCGCGATGCGCGAAGCGGCGGCGACGTGCATCACGGTCGGGAACACGTCGTTCGACGACTGCGACATGTTCACGTGGTCATTCGGGTGGATGGGCCCTTTCGTGCCGAGCGGAACGCCGCCGATCTCGTTCGCGACGTTCGCGATGACCTCGTTGGCGTTCATGTTCGACTGGGTGCCACTACCGGTCTGCCAGACGACGAGCGGGAAGTGCTCGTCGAGGTCGCCGGCCTCGACCTTCCCAGCCGCCTCCGAGATGAGCTGCGCGAGCCGACCATCGAGCTTGCCGAGATCGTGGTTCACGTGCGCCGCGGCCATCTTGACGATCCCGAACGCGGCGATGACCGGGCGACCGAAACGATGGCCGCCGATCTTGAAGTTCTGCAGGCTGCGCTGGGTCTGTGCTCCCCAGTAGCGGTCGGCGGGGACCTCGACGTCACCCATGCTGTCGTGCTCGATGCGGCTCTGCATGGAGCTCGCGATAGCACGCCCTACGTGCGTTCGCGGCCGCTGCCGAGCATGCGATCGAGGGCGTCACGAAACGCGGCGACGCGCGCCGAGGGCGAAGGATCGGAACGTGCGGCCGCGGCTCTCTGCAGCGCTTCGCTCACGCGGGCATCGTCGCACGCCGGCGCCGAGTCGACGTGGCGCGCGGCGAGCGCGGTGATGACGACCGACGACGCCGCGGGCGCGAGCGGATGCACCGCGACGTGGAGCGCCGTCCCGGGCTCTCGCGGCAGCACGAACGAGGCGGGGAACGCGAACACGGCGTTCGGCTCGTCGAGCAGCGCCTCGACGACGCGACGCCAGCTCGCTTCGACGCGCTCTTCCCCGCGCTCGACGGCCGCGTGGTCTTCGAGGTCGAGGGCGGTGAGCGCGCCGTCGACGGGCCCGAGCGCCGCGCCGAGATCCAGCGCCGTGCGCGCGCTCGGGAGCACCCAGACGAACCCGTGGCGCACTTCGGCGGCGAAGCGGACGAGACTCCCGTCGTCGTGCGCGAGGTGGGCGTCTGCCTCGCAGCGCGAGAGGCGGACGGTCGTGAAACGCCCGCACGTGTCGTACGTCCATCCATGCAGACTGCACACGATCTGCTCGGCCGCACCGCGAGGCACGTACACGAGCCGCGTGCTCCGGTGGCGACACTCGTTGAGCATCGCGTGCACGGCGCCCCACGCGTCGCGCGTGATCAGGAGCGGGATGCCGAGCGCATCGTGCGTGAAGAACGAACCCGGAGCAGGAAGCTCCGAGGCTCGGCCGACGACGTGAGGCGTGCGGCGGAAGACGAGCCGCCGCTCGCGGGCGAGCGCTTCGTGCGCGGAGGGCTCCGGCGCCTCGGCCGTCAATTTCCGGCGAGAGCGTCGGGGATCTGCCGAACGGCGCTTCGCACGGCTGCGCGGAGCACGGCGCGCTTCGAGTCGGCGTTCGCGGTGCCCTCGGTGCGCGCGCGCCCTTCCACGATCGCGATCATCGTGCCGGAGCGCGCGTCACGGAGGACGGCGTTCACCGTGCAGCCGACCGGCGCCTCGGTCGCGCTCGTCACCGCGACGGAGACGACGACGCGCTTCTTCTTCACGCGCGAGGCATCGATGCCCCGGAGCTCGGTCTCGGCTGCGCTCTTCAGCGTCGCGCGGTCGAGCCCGGTGCTCGGGGCCGGCGTCGCGACCTCGCCGAGCGCGACCGGCTCGTCGGCCGCGCCGACATCGAGCGCCGTCGTCGCGACGGCCGTCGCGAGGAGCATCGATGCGAGAGCGGACCGCAGCGTCATCATGGGTTCGACAGGGAGGACAGCAACGAGCGGGCCGCCGGGCCAACTTCGCGACCGCGGCCGCAGGATTCCGCGGAAATTCCGGCATCGCGTGAAGGAGCCGGGGCCCCGGGCCGCCCTGGGAGGTGTGGAGACGGCCCCCCGGGTGCGCGCGCAAGTGGCCGACATATCCCGGTTCGGCGAGGCGGTTCGCCCCGGCCTCGCCTTTGTCTCGACACGCGGTAGGCGCGGGAGTTAAGCCAGTCTCATGGCCAAGAACCTGCTCGATCAGCTGAAGGAAATGACGGTCGTGGTCGCCGACAGCGGCGACATCAACTCGATCGAGAAGTTCCGGCCTCGCGACTCGACGACGAACCCGTCGCTCATCGCGACGGCGGCCGGCATGCCCGCGTACGCGAAGCTCGTCGACGACGCGCTCGTGTGGGCGCGCAAGCAGGCCAGCGAGGGCGGAACGAGCGGCAGCGAAGACGACGTGGTGAAGCGCGCCACGGACCGGCTCTCGGTCGAGTTCGGGCTGAAGATCCTGCAGATCGTGCCGGGCCGCGTCTCGACCGAGGTCGACGCCCGCCTCTCCTACGACACGGCCGCGTCCGTCGAGAAGGCGCACACCATCATCAAGATGTACGAGGCCGCCGGCACGAGCCGCGACCGCATCCTCATCAAGCTCGCCTCGACGTGGGAGGGCATCCGCGCGGCGGAGCTCCTCGAGAAGGAGGGCATCCACTGCAACATGACGCTCCTCTTCGGGATGCATCAGGCGGTGGCGTGCGCCGAGGCGAACGTCACGCTCATCTCGCCGTTCGTGGGCCGCATCCTCGACTGGTACAAGAAGTCGACCGGCAAGGAGAGCTACGAGCCCCACGAGGATCCGGGCGTCGTCAGCGTCACGAAGATCTACAACTACTACAAGAAGCACGGCCACCCGACCGAGGTCATGGGCGCGAGCTTCCGCAACATGGGCGAGATCACCGAGCTCGCGGGCTGCGACCTCCTCACGATCGCGCCGAACCTCCTCGCCGAGCTCGAGAAGACCGAAGGCGAGCTCCCGCGAAAGCTGGACCCGGCGAACGCGAAGTCGCTCGACCTCCCGCGCATGGCCATGGACGAAAAGACGTTCCGCAAGATGCACGAGGAAGACCGGATGGCGTTCGAGAAGCTCGACGAAGGCATCAAGAGCTTCGCGAAAGCCATCGAGGGCCTCGAAAAGCAGCTGAAAGAACGCCTGGCTGCTCTCTGACGGAGCGCCGAAGGGTTACTCGCGGGCACAACGGGGAACCGGGCAGCTCCCGGCTCCCCCTGTTCTCGCGCTCTCGCTCTCGACCATTCCCGGTTGCCTGTTCCCGGTCCCCCGTTCCCTGTTCGCCTCGCGCCGGGCGCTTCAGCTAGCCTGACGCCCATGCGCCCCCGCCTCCCCGCGACCGCCTCCTTCCTCCTCTCGTCGGCGTGCGCCTTCGGCCTCGTCGTTGCGTGCAGCGGCGGCGATGCGCGCCCGCCGAGCACGACCGGGCTCTCCGAGGGCGGTGCGGACTTCGATGCGAGCCCCATCACCGATGCGATGAGGGAGGCCGACGCGCCGACGACGTGCACGAACACGACGAAGGACGCGAACGAGACCGACGTCGACTGCGGCGGCGCCTGCGCTCCGTGCGCGCTCGGCAAGGCGTGCGTGCAGGACAAAGACTGCAGCGACGACGCGAAGTGCACGAACAAGATCTGCGCGAAGTGCGACGACGGCGTGACGAACGGCGACGAGACCGACGTCGACTGCGGGGGCAAGGCGTGCGGGCCCTGCACCGTCGGCAAGCGGTGCAAGGCGGGCCCCGACTGCAAGACCGCGTCGTGTGCGGGCGACGCGTGCGCGTGCCCGGCGGGAATGGCGATCATCGCGCTCGCGGGCGGCGGCGCGTACTGCATCGATCAGTTCGAGGTCACGAAGGGCCAGTACAACAAATTCATCACCGCGAACGTGCCGGTGAACGACCAGATCGCCATCTGCAAGCCACCCGCGAACGTCACGTTCGTTCCGCGCGGGGCGTGGCCGCCCGCCACGAACCCGGGCCCGCTCGAGTTCAACTTCGCGCTCCCGGTGCACTACGTCGATTGGTGCGACGCGTACGCGTACTGCAAGTGGGCGAAGAAGGAGCTGTGCGGGAAGATCGGCGGTGGCGCGATCGCTCCTGCCGAGGGCGCCGACCCGACGAAGAGCGCGTGGTACAACGCCTGCTCCGCGCAGGGCACGAAGGGGTTCCCGTACGGCACGACGTTCGACGGTACGAAGTGCAACGGCGCGGGCAAGCCGGCGGGCGACGCCGAGGGCGTGGCGAGCTCGTACGGCTACACGGGCAACCAAGACGACGACGTCTATGCGGTCGCGCAGTCGGACGCTGCCGGCAACGCGGGCGCGCCCCTGAACGCCGCGTGCCAAGGCGGCTCGGTCGGCCTCTACCAAATGAGCGGCAACCTCGCGGAGTGGGAAGACTCGTGCGACGGCAACGCGACGGTCGCGACCTGCCGGGTGCGAGGCGGCTCCTACGCGGCCGAGAACGACGAGGCGTCCCTCGCGTGCGCCGCGGTGCGCTCCGTCCCGCGCCTCCCGCCGGCGGGCGGCGCCGATCCGCTGAAGGACATCGGGTTCCGCTGCTGCGTCTACTGACGCGCGCTCAGTAACACCCGACGAGCTCGCCCTTCACCATGCACTTCTCGCGGCCTTTGCACTTGTCGTCCGCGACGAACTTCTTGCCGACGCACTTCACGATCGCCTTCTCGTCGGGCGCGCACGCGAAGTGACCTTCCTTGTCACAAGGGTCGCCGACGTTCGCGATCGAGTCGTCGCACTCGACCTTGAAGCCCGCCGCTTTGTCGCCGCTCACGCGGCACGCGTTCTTGCCCTTGCAGTTGCTCGCGATCGTGAACTTCCCCTGCCGGCACACGAGCGCGTTCTTCTTGTCGGGTGAGCAGGCGTAGTCGTCTTCCTCGCGGCAGGCATCGCCCGCGTTCGCGATGCTGTTGTCGCAGGTGACCTTCTTCTGCTCCATGACGCAGCCGCGCTCACCGAGGCAGCTCTGGACGAAGCTCCACTTGTTCTTCTGGCACTCGAGCATGCCCTTCTTGTCGCCGGTGCAGACGAAGTCGCCCGTGAGGTTGCAGACGTCTTTTTCTTCGGCGGCGCTCTGATCGCACACGCCGTCGTTGCCGACCTTCGCGCAGCCCTGCGGCCCGCGGCAGCTCATCTCCTCCCACTTGCCGTCGTGGCACGCGAGCGCCTGCTTGTCGCCGACGCAGACCTCCTTCGTCTCCAGCTTGCAGCTTCCTCCCGCCTTCGGCTTGCAGCCGGCGAGCGGGGACACCAGCGAAACTGCGAGGACGGCGGCCAGGAGCCCCGGACGGTTCATGCTCCGCGATGCTATCAGCGGCGGCGCCGCGAGGTCACGCCTCCGGGATCCGTCTTCTCCTCGCCGCGTTCGAGGAGCGTCGCGAACGTGATGGGTTGCCCGCCGAAGCGCCCCTTCGCATCGAGGAGGAGCGTCTCGAGCCCGCGGCGCTTCTCGGCCTGCGCGTCGGGGAACAGCGAAGGCTGCTTCTCGCCCGCGGTGAGATCGTGCGCGCCGACACCGGTGAGGCGCACGCGGGCGCCTGTGAGCGGAAAGCGATCGAGCAGCTCGAGGCTAGCCTCGTAGAGCGTGGTCGTGTCGCTCGCCGGCTCGCGAAGGACTTTGCGGCGCGTGAGCAGGGTGAAGTCTGCGTACTTCAGCTTCACGACGACGGCGCCGGCGCGGATCCCGTTCTCGGTCAGCCGCTCGGCGACGCGCGCCGCGTGCCCGAGGAGCGTCTTCGCGATCGCGTCCTTCGTGCGGAGGTCGTTCTCGTACGTCGATTCCGCGCTGATCGTCTTCGCATCACGATCCGGGATCACCTCGCGCGTGTCGATACCGCGTGCGAGATCCCGCACCTCGGCGCCCCACGCGCCGAGCACGTGTTCGAGCGCAGCGGCGTCGGCGCGCGCGAGGTCACCGAGCGTCGCGAAGCCGAGGCGCCGCAGCGTCGGCGCCGTCTTCGGCCCGATCCCCCACATGCGCTCGACCGGCAGCGGCGCGAGGAAGCCGGCCACGTCTTCCGGCGCGACCGTGAGCCCGTCCGGCTTGTCCATGTCGCTCGCGATCTTCGCGACGAACTTCGACGAAGCGACGCCGGCCGACGCGGTGAGCGACGTGGCCTCGAGCACGTCCTTCTTGATCGCACGCGCGATCGCCTCGCCATCTCCGAACAGCGAGCGGCTCGCGGTCACGTCGAGGAACGCTTCGTCGATCGAGAGGCCCTCGACGAGCGGCGTGTACTTCTTGAACACCGCGAACACCTCGGAGCTCGCCTCTTCGTACCTCCCGCGCGACGGTGGCACGACGATCGCGTGCGGGCAGCGCCTCAGCGCTTCGGCCATCGGCATCGCCGAGCGGCATCCGAAGACGCGCGCCTCGTACGAGGCGGCGGCGACGACCCCTCGCCGCGCAGGGCCGCCGACGAGCACGGGCTTCCCCTTCAGCGCCGGGTCGTCGCGCTGCTCGACGGACGCGAAGAACGCGTCCATGTCGATGTGCAGGATCTGCCGCAAGACTTCGCTGGCTCCCGGGTGCGTTTGCGCGCGGGCGACGGCGTGGGTGCCGTGAGCGCGAGCGTGACGCGACAAAGAATTACAACGATTCACTCTGCGGCGACGCTGGTTTTCGCGCGCCGAGCGTCGTTGGGATATGGAACACGAGGCCATGGCGGCGAGCGATTCAGACGCGGCGCAGCGCACCGGCGCCCCCGAGCCGGACACGTTTCGCGGCGTCGCCGTCTCCAAAGGAACGAGCGCCGCGGAGCGCGCCGCACGCGTCGGCGCGGCACGGGCGCGCCGGCGCACCTTTCTCTTCTTCTGCGCGCTGCTCGCGATGTTCGTCGCGCCGACCGCTTCGCACCACGTCCGCGCCGCGAAGCTGCTCGTCACGTTCTCCGATCCGAAGGCGAAGACGAGCGCCGTCGAAGAGATCACCACGTTCGAGGTGCCCGCGAGCGGAGAAACGCCGGCGCGCACGGTGAAGGCTCGCGTGTATGCGCCGCCCGGCGCATCGAAGAGCACGCCGGCGGTCGTCCTCGTCCACGGCGTGCAGTACCTCGGCATCGAAGAGCCGCGGCTGCAGCGCTTCGCGCGCTCGCTCGTCACCGCCGGGCTCGTCGTGATGACGCCGCAGGTGGACGAGCTCGCCGACTATCACGTGTCGCCGCGCTCGATCGAAACCGTCGGTGCCGCGATCGAAACGCTTCGCGCGCGCCGCGGGCAAACGAAGGTCGGCCTTCTCGGGACCAGCTTCGGCGGAGGCATCGCGCTCCTCACCGCCGCCGACGCCCGTTTCGCGGATCACGTCTCGTTCGTCGTCGGCGTCGGCGCGCACGACGACCTCGCACGCGTGTCGGGCTTCTTCGCGACGAACACGATCGTCGATGCGGAAGGCACCTCGCGCAGCCTGCGCGCGCACGAGTACGGCGCCACCGTGCTCGTGTACACGCACGCGGCAGACTTCTTCCCTGCCGAAGACGTCCCGGCGGCGCGTGACGCGCTCCGCCTCTGGCTCTGGGAAAAGCGCGAGCCGGCTCGCGCCGCGGCGGCGCGACTATCGCCCGAATCGAAGAGCAAGGTGGAGCGGCTCTTCGAGGCGAAGATCGATACCGTCCGCGACGAGCTCCTCGCCGAAATCGAGCGACGTCGCTCGGACATGGCGACGGTGTCTCCGCACGGCCGGCTCGGCGGCCTCCGAGCCCGCGTCTATCTGCTCCACGGCGAGGGCGATTCGGTCATCCCGGCGACGGAGACGCTCTGGCTCGCGAAAGACGTGCCGCGTGCGGCGCTACGCGAGGTCCTCGTCAGCCCCGCGATTCAGCACGTCGAGCTGAAGGAGCCTTCGCTCGCCGATCAGTGGTCGCTCGTGCACTTCATGAGCGAGATCATCGCGGAGACGTCGCGCGGCACGTGACCCGCGGCGGTCATTCGATCTTCGCCGGCATGCCGTAGCTGCGGAGCTCGGCGCGCGACTCCGTCCCGCCGAACGCGACCTCGAGGAGCACCATCCCGACGCCGGGGCAGTACGTCGTCGTGAACCTCGCGCCCGGCGGACGGCCGCCTTCCTCGACGGTCTCCACGCACGACGTGTAGCTGCCGGCGGGCACCTTCGGGGCGGCGTCGGTGCGGGTGATCTTCGTCGTGCCGCCGTGCTCTCCTGGCCAGCTCGTACCAACCTCGAGCGGCGCCTTGAGCAGGAACACGCCGGTGTCGTAGGCGACGCCTTCTGCCGAGTACACGAAGCGCTTCGTCGCGTTGGAGAGCCGGAGCTCACCGTGCGTCGCGTCCGAACGGTGCACCCGGGCGACGAGCATGCCCGTCTCGCCGGCCTCGTTCGTGGCGTAGCTGTAGATGCGCCCTTCCTCGAGGGGGAAGTACGGCTCGACGGTCGACCCGCTCGGCGCGCGCACGGCCGCTGCGGGCGCGGAGGCCGGCGTCTTCTCTCCACCGCACGCGGCGGCACACGCGAGAACGACAGCAACGAGCGCCATGGTAGCGAGCTTCCGCACACGCGCATCGTAGCGGCAAATGCCTGCCGCCACGCGCGGAACGTGCTAATCCGGCGCGAGCGCCGATGGGGGACCAGCTCAGCTCCGACCTCGCTTCGCTCCGAATCAACCGCGACGCGCCTTCGCCGCCGTCGCCAGCGCGGAAGCTCGTCGTTCCGCTGCTGGTCGTCGCCGCCGTGGGCGCGGCGGGCTTCTTCGGATGGCAGCGCCTGCAGGGCGAGATCCTGAAGCAGGAAGTGAAGACGACCGAGGTCGTCGTGCTCTCGCCGTCGCAAGCGGAGGTGCAGGTCACCGCCACGGGCTACGTCATCCCGCAGCGCACCTCGAAGGTCGGTGCGAAGCTCCCCGGTCGTCTCGCGAAGGTCTTCATCAAAGAAGGCGACGACGTGAAGGAGGGGCAGGTCGTCGCTCAGCTCGAAGACGCCGATCAGAAGAGCGCGATCGCGGCGGCCTCGTCCCGCGTCGGCGTCGCGCAGGCGCGCGTGTCCACGGCGCGCGCGAACCTGGCGGAGCTCACGCAGCAGATCGAGCGCGAGAAGTCGCTCGTCGCCGGCGGCGCCGTCGGCAAAGCGAACCTCGAGAACCTGCAAGCACGCGAAGCCGCGCTGCGCGAAGCGGTGAAGGCGGCGGAGGCCGAGGCGGTCGCCGCGGGCGCAGACGTGGGGACGTTCGGCGTCGGCCTCAAGGATCGCACGATCGTGACGCCCATCGGCGGACGCGTCGTGACGAAGCCGGCGACCATCGGCGAGTTCGTCGGCGGTGTCGGCAACCCCGTACCCATCGCGGAGATCGTCGACTTCTCGAGCATGATGGTGGAGACCGACGTGCCCGAGGCACGCCTCCACCTCGTGAAGCTCGGCGGGCCGTGCGAGATCGTGCTCGATGCGTACCCGAACAAGCGGTACCGCGGCGTCGCGAAGGAGCTCGGGAACAAGGTCAATCGCCAGAAGGCGACGATCATGGTGAAGGTCGCCTTCTCCGACGACATCCAGGGTGTCCTTCCGGAGATGAGCGCGCGCGTCTCGTTCCTCTCCAAGGCGATCACGGACGAGGCGCTGAAAGAAGCGCCGAAGAAGGTCGTCGCGAGCGACGCGGTCGTCGACCGCAACGGTCAGAAGGTGGTCTTCGTCGCCGAGAGCGGCAAGCTCCGGGCGATGCCGGTGAAGGTGGGGGCGCCGTCGGGCTCGATGATCGAGCTCCTCGACGGGCCCGCGCCGGGCGCGAAGGTCGTCGCAAAGCCGACGGCCGACACGGCGGACGGTCAGCGCATCAAGGAGACGGACAAGTGAGCACGACCCCGAGCGACATCAAGGCAGACGCCGACGTCCCTTCGCAGTACCGCAAGAACGCAGGACCGGAGGCGGGGAGCACGATCATCGAGCTCCGCAACGTGACGAAGACGTTCGTGCGCGGCAAGGAGCCCCTCACCGTGCTCGACGGCCTGACGCTCAACGTGGCGGAGGGCGCATTCGAGGCGCTCATGGGCCCCTCTGGCTCCGGCAAGTCGACGCTCCTCAACCTCATCGCCGGGCTCGACCGACCGACGAGCGGCGTCGCGAAGATCGCCGGAAGCGACCTCTCGACGATGTCGGACGGCGATCTCGCGCGCTTCCGCTCGCGGCACATCGGCTTCATCTTCCAGGCCTACAACCTGATGCCGGTGCTCACCGCGCTCGAGAACGTGGAGCTCCCGCTGCTCCTCACGAAGCTCTCGGCCGCCGACCGCCGGAAGCGCGCGCAGACCGCGCTCCGCGCCGTCGGCCTCGAAGAGCGCATGACGCACTACCCGCGTCAGCTCTCCGGCGGTCAGGAGCAGCGCGTCGCCATCGCGCGCGCGATCGTGAACGATCCGACGATCATCGTCGCCGACGAGCCGACCGGCGACCTCGATCGCAAGGCGGCGGACGACATCCTCACGCTGCTCACCAAGCTCAATCAGGAATTCAAGAAGACCATCCTCATGGTCACGCACGATCCCGCGGCCGCGGAGCGTGCGACGGCGACCCGTCACCTGAACAAGGGGAAGCTCGAATGATGGGCCTCTTCCGCATCGCGGCTCGCAACCTCGGTCGCAACTGGCTGCGCACGTTCCTGACCGTGCTCGGCGCGGCGATCGCGCTCATCGCCTTCGTGATGCTGCGAACCGTGCTGACGTCGTGGGCGGTCGGTGCGGAGTACGCGGCGAAAGACCGCCTCGGAACGCGCCACAAGGTGACGTTCACGATGCAGCTCCCGAAGCGCTACATCGACGACATCCGTGCGGTGCCTGGCGTGAAGCAGGCGACGTGGGCGAACTGGTTCGGCGGCAAGGACCCCAAGCGGCCGAACGAGTTCTTCGCGACGCTCGCGGTCGATCCGGAGAGCAGCCTCGCGGTGCTCGACGAGATGGTGCTCACGCCCGAAGAGCGCTCGCGCTGGCTGTCGGACAAGCGCGGCGCGATCATCGGGGATGTCCTCGCGAAGAAGATGGGCTGGAAGGTCGGCGACCGCATCGTCCTCCAGGGCAGCATCTACCCGGGCGACTGGGAGTTCATGATCGACGGCATCTACACCGCCGCACGGAAATCGCTCGATCGATCCCAGTTCCTCTTCCACTGGTCGTACATGAACGACTCGCTTCCCGAAGCGCGGAAGGACCAGATCGGCTGGGTCATGTCGCGCGTCGACGACCCGTCGCGTGGCCCCGAGATCTCGCGCGCGATCGACCGCATCTTCGACGAGCGCGACACGCAGACGGTCACGATGAGCGAGCGCGCGATGAACCTCTCGTTCATGGCGATGTTCGGCGCGATCCTGACGGTGCTCGACATCGTCTCGATCATCATCCTCCTCATCATGCTGATGATCCTCGGCAACACGATCGCGATGGCGGTCCGCGAGCGCACGCGCGAATACGCCGTGCTCCGCGCGATCGGCTTCCAGCCTTCGCACGTGCGCTTCTTCGTGCTCGGTGAAGCGATCGTGCTCGGCATCGTGTCCGGCGCGGTCGGCGTCGGCATCGCCTACCCGTTCGTGAACGGTGTGATGGGCAAGGCCATCGAAGAGAACATGTCGGCGTGGTTCCCGTACTTCCGCGTCGAGCCGGGCGTCGCCATCGCCGCGATGGTCATCGCGGTGCTCCTCGCGACGAGCGCCGCGCTCATCCCCGCCATCCAGGCGGGCCGCATCTCCGTCACCGAAGCGCTCCGGAGGGTCGGCTGAGATGATCCCCGTCAAGTACAACGTCCGAAACCTCGTCGTTCGCAAGACGACCACGATCGCGGCCGCGTTCGGGCTCGCGCTCGTCGTGTTCGTCTTCGCCGCTGCCCAGATGCTCGGCGCGGGTGTGAAGAAGACGCTCGGCCGCGCGGCGAGCGCGGAGAACGCCATCGTCCTCCGGCGCGGCTCGAGCAACGAGATGGAGAGCGGAATCGAGGAGCAGCAGGTCAACCTCGTGCTCGCGCAGGCCCAGCAGGTCGGCGCGTCGAAGGCTCCTGCGGGCGTCGGCGAGCTCCTCGTCGTCATCCTCATGGACAAGGTCGGCACGGACGGCGGCGTCTCGAACGTCACCGTGCGCGGCGTGCCGGAGGAGAGCTACGCGTTCCGGCCGAGCGTGAAGATCGTCGAAGGACGCGCGGCCAAGCCGGGAAGCGACGAGGTCGTGGTCGGCGCCGGTATCCACGGTCGCTTCAAGGGCCTGAAGCTCGGCGAGTCGTTCGAGATCAAGAAGAACCGCAAGGTGACCGTCGTGGGCGTGTTCTCCGACGACGGCTCGAGCTTCGAGTCCGAGGTCTGGGCCGACGTTCACACGATCCGCACCGGCTTCGGTCGTGAGGGCTACGTCTCGAGCATCCGCGTGCGCCTCGACTCGGCCAGCAAGTTCGACGCGTTCAAGGCGCTCATCGAACAGAATCGGCAGCTCGGGCTCGAGGCCCTGCGCGAGACCGACTACTACGCGCGCCAGTCGGAAGACACCGCTGCGTTCCTCACGATCATGGGCACCGTCATCGCGGTCCTGTTCTCGATTGGGGCGATGATCGGGGCGACGATCACGATGAACGCGCAGGTCGCGAACCGACAGCGCGAGATCGGCACGCTGCGCGCGCTCGGCTTCTCGCGCCGCAGCATCCTCACGTCGTTCCTCCTCGAATCGATCGTGCTCGCCAGCATCGGCGGCGGTGTCGGCGCGCTCGCCTCGATCGGCCTCAAGTTCGTGAAGATCACGATGTTGAACGTCGGAACGTGGGCCGAGATCGTGTTCGCGTTCGAGCCCACGCCCGACATCCTCATCCGCTCGATCATCCTCGCGGGCGGCATGGGCGTCGTCGGCGGCTTCCTGCCCGCCGTCCGCGCGGCACGCGTCAGCCCGATCGAGGCGATGCGCGCGTAGGCGCGACCCGCGCACGACCGCCGCGGCTACGAAGAGCTTCTCTTCTCCGCGGCGGCCGCGACCGCCTCCACCTCGGCAGCGCGCTCCGCAGCGGCCTTCTTCTGGGCAGGATCGGCGAGGAGCGCCTCGGCACGCCGGAAGCGCGCGGCCACGTCGCGTAGGTACGCCGGCGCGTCCGCACCGTCGGGCGGGCAGAGCGCGCGCAGGTGCGCGGCATCGAACGCGGCCACGCCGCTGAGCGGTCCATGCTCCTCGACGAGCGCGTCGAGCGCCTCGGTGTGCTTCGTGTCGAGGGCCGCAGGCGAAGGTGCGCGCATCATCTCCGCCGCGCCGTTCGGGCCGTGCACGAGCGCGAGAGCGACGGCGAGGACGAGCCGGTCCTCGGGTGCAGGGCTCGCCTTCGCCGCGTACGCCGCTTCCACGAAGTCGATGCGCCGCCAGTAGACGCGGCCCATGTCGAAGCGCGCGCGGGCGTAGGCCGACGGGGATACGGTCCCGGCCGCCCTGCCGGCGCGAAACGCGGCGCGCGTGCTCTGCGGGATGCCAGACGCGAGCAGAAAAGGATCCTTCTCGACCGCAGCGGGGTCGAACGCGACGACCCACGCGGAGCCGCCGGGCGCCGCCTTGGACGCGGGGAGCGGCACGAGCAGCGCGTCGAGGGCGTCGATGCGCCTCCCTCCGTAGAGCTTCCCGAGAAGCGCACGCGCGCGGTCGAGCCGACCGTCACGCACGATGCCGACGCGCGCGAAGTCGCTCATGCCGACGAGCGCAGCGTCGCGGCCGCGACGCTTGCGCGGCTCGAGCGCCTCGTCGAGCGACGCCTCGTAGACCGCCCTCAGCTCGGGGTCCCACGACGCGGGCACGGGCGCGCTGCGCATCTCGTCGACGAGGCGCATCTCCGCGATGCCGGCCTCGAGCGCGGCGACGCCCCGTCCGTAGCCGACGAGCCCCGTCGCTCCCGCCGAGAGCGCCTCGATGGCCGAAGCTTGCTCCACCATCCACGTTCGCAGCGGGCCCGCGATGAAGGCCTTCACCTTCTCCTTGTCCGCGAGGCCGGCCATCGACGGCGCCGTCCGCGCCGTGCGCGAGAGACGCGCAGCGAGCGAGTGGCCGACGAGCGCGTGCGCGACCTCAGCGGCGAGCGCGCCGCGCTTGCCCGCGTTCGAGAGCAGCGGGTCGACGATGACGTCGGCGCACGCGACGGGCGCGCTCTCGGCGGCGCGGACCGTCTCGACCGGGGAGCCGGAACCGGCGGTCCCGCTCCGCGCGAACGTCGAGCACGAAGGAGGCGGAGGGACGATCCCTTTCGCCTTCGCGGCGCGCTCCCACGCGTCGAAGCGCAGCGGCGGCGCCGGCGGCATCACCGGGTCGTCGTCGCGCGGGCCGTCCGGCAGCGCGAACGGGTCCGCTCCCGGTGCGCCGGGACCGCCGCGGCGGCCCGTGCCGCGCCCGTCGGCGCTGCCCGGCGTGCCCGCCGCGCCTCCCGCACCGGACGGAGCGGCGGCCGGAGGAACCGCGCCGCCGCCGCACGCGGCCGCACCGAGAGCGGCGGCAAGGAGGCCCGCCGCTGTTCCGAGCCGCACCTTCGAGCCTGCTTTCGAGAAGTTCTTCGTCATCGACAAATTCCGCCCGTATCGTCCTTGACCATACACCGTTCCAGAGCTAGACCCCCGCGTCCCTGTCCCGGCCGAGCTCGCTCGGCGCGGCAGCCCCGGAGGAGGAAACCGGGGCCGTCGAAACGGACGGGGTAGGGTCAGTCGCCTTCGGGCGCCGGGAGGTCTTCTTCGATGTCGTGCTCGTCGCGTTCGCGTTCGCGTGCATTCGTTGCCGCCGTTTCGTGCTTCGGTGTCGTGGCCTTCGGCGTGCTCGCCGGTTGCTCGGCCGCCCCGGAGACCGAGAAGGAGAGCGTGGAGAGCTACGAGAGCGAGCTGCGGCTCGCCTCCCCTCGGTATCTCGGGCCGATCGCCAACGGCGAGACGAAGACCAGCTACTACTACAACCCGCCGCGCTACCGCGCGTTTGGCTTCTACGCGAAGGGCGGTGACGAGATCACCGTCGACGTGAAGTCGCTGAACGGCGACGCGATGGGCTGGATCACGACGTCTTCGTACGACGTCGTCGCCGCGAATGACGACGCGTCGCGCTCCACCCTCGACTCGAAGGTCGTCTACAAGGTCCCGACCGGCACCGCCTCGCGCGCGTACCGCATCGTTTTCCGCGACTACGACCTGCTCGAGGCCTCGTTCTCGGTCACGCTGAACGTGAAGTCGGCGGTCGCTCCGCCTCCGGTCACCTGCAGCTACGACGGCCAGACGTACGCCGAGGGCGCGAGCTTCCCGTCGACCGACGGCTGCAACACCTGCTCGTGCGGCGCCGGCGGCGTTGCGTGCACGAAGCGCGCATGCGTCTGCAACCCGGACGAAGAGCCGAACCGTCGCTACCTCGGCACCCCGACGACGTGCATGACCATCCGCTACTCGTGCTCCACGACGGAGCGCTCGTTCCAGAACGCCTGCGGCTGCGGCTGCGAGCGCCTCTGAGCGACTGAGCTTCTGAGCGGGCGCGCGAGAACGTCGCGCCTCGCCCGAGCCTCGCGCGTCGACGGTCCGCGTCCAGGGCGGGCAGGCGGCGCGCGCCAGTGTCATGGTGGAGGGCGATGATCGAGCTCGTCGTCCTCGGCGCCACCCTCGCGCTCGCCGCCGGAGCTTCCGGGGCGACGGTGCGAAGGCGCCTCGTCGCGGCGCGGAGCTTCGAGCAATACGCGAGGCGCCGTTCGCATCGCTTCGTGCCCGCCCCTCGCGGGGGTCAGAGCCCGCGCATCGAAGGCGCGAAGGACGACGTGCCGTTCACCGTCGACTTCGTGCGGGTGAGCGGCGCGGTGCGTACCCGCATACGGGCGCCCGTCGTCAAAGGACCCGGCGCGAAGCTCGCGGTCGTGCAGAAGGGCGTGCTCGCGCGCGCGCTCGGCGGAAGCGACGCCGGGCGCCGCGACGATGCCGTCGGCATTCCGGCGTTCGACGCTGCGTACGAGATGCACGGGATGGCGCCCGACGAGGCGCGCGCCTGGGTCGCCGGCGTCCTCGCCGCGCTCACGTGCCTCGACGAGCGGCGCGACGTATGGATCGGGAGCGACGGCGTGACGGTCACGATGCTCTGGGGAGGGGTCGAGAAGAACCCGGTGCTCATCGACGCCGCGCGCGACCTGACGGTGAGCCTCGCCTCGTGGCATCGCCCCGAGACGCCGTACCGCTGAACGCCGGGCGCGCACTGGAAGATTCTGCTCGCACGGGCCAAGGAGCGCGCGCGACCTCGTGTCGGAACGGCCGAGGTGCGTGCATGACCGGTGGCCCCGAGCGTCGCGACGAAAGCGTGCAGTTCTCGCTGAAGGAGCTGATGAAGCTCGAAGACGAGCGCGTGGACCAGGAGCGAAGGGCGCGGGAAGAACGCGAACGCGAAGAGGCGCGGCGTCGCGAAGACGAAGAACGGCGCGAGCGCCTCGAAGCGGCCGCGCGCGAGCGGGCGCGCGCAGAGGAAGCCGAGCGCGAGCGCCTTCGCGCCATCGAAGAAGAGACGAAGCGCGAGGCGATGTCGCGCGCGGCGGTCGAGCAAGCGCGCATCGCGGTCGAGGCACGCGCGCGTGCCGAGGAGGCCGAGCGTGAGCGCCGCCACGAGATCGAGCTCGCGCGCATCCGCGCGGCCGAGCGCAAAGGATCGACGACGGGAGCCGTTGCCGGCGCGGCGCTCGCGGGCGCGGCGTTCGCGACGTTGCTCGCAGTCGGCATCACGTTCGCGGTGGCAAAGCCCGCGAGCGAGCGTCGCATCGAGGACGCGGCGCGCGCGGCGGCCGCCGCAGAAGCGAGGGCCGAAGACGCGTCGCGTCGGCTCGCGCAAGAGACGTCGCGCGCGCAGAGCCTCGCCGATCAGCTCGCAGCGGTGAAAGCGGAGCTCGTGACGGCTCGAGCCGCGCCACCCGCGCCAACCACGGGCAAGCGCGGCGGCAGCACGCCAGGCGGCCTGCCGCCGACCGCTGGCGCCGGACCCAAGCCGCCGAAAGCCACGTCTGGCGACGGCCCCGCTTGCGACGACCACGACCCGCTCTGCGGGACGATTCGCCGGCACTGAGCACGCACACGGGCGCCGGGGCGCGAGGTGGCGTATATCTCCATCATCATGAGCGACATCGCTCACAGACCCGGAAAGAGCGGCGCCGCCGCGCAAGGCACGGCGCCGGCAGCGGCGGCTTCGTCTTCTCCCGCAACGCCGGCGACGAGCGCGGCGGCGAGCGCGCCCGCGACGCCCGCAGCCGCGAAGGATGCCGCGCCGAAGGACGTCGTGCTGCTCGGCCCGCCCACCGCCGACGGAGAGGGCGTCCACGTCATCCGCGCGCGCGAAGAGCGGATCGAGACCGGTGAGCTCCGCGCGCTGCAGCACGGCAAGCCGATCACCGGCGAAGTCGTCACGCTGAAGCCGCGTGAAGACAACCCGCGGATCTGCGACGTGCAGGAGAGCTTCTCCGCGGGGTCGGCGCGTACGCACAAGGGACCGCCGCGCGTCGCGACGGATGCCTACCGCGATGGTTGGGACGAGATCTTCGGCAAGCGCTCCGCAGGCTCGTCGAACGAGGGCACGGCCGAAGAGGCGGCTGCGGCCGCCAAGCGTCGTCAGCTGAACTGAAGCGCGCTTCTCAGAAGCGCGCGCGCTGCTCGAGGAATCGCCGCATCGCGGGCACGACGACATCGGGGCGTTCGAGCAGCGAGAAGTGGCTCGAGCGCCAGAGCCTGATGTACTCCGCGTGCGGCATCCGCCGCGCCATCTCTTCGGACTGATAGGCCGGGGTGAGCACGTCGAGGACGCCCGCGATGATCAACGCAGGCGCCTCGATCTCGCGGAGCAGGTGATACGTGGAGTGCGCGTCGAGCTCCTGGAACAGCCGCAGATAGTTCGTGAAGCTCGGACCGAGCACGTCATCCATGTAGCGCGCGAGGAGCGGCGTGAGCTCGCGCGCACGCGGACCGGCGGTGAGGCGGAAGCCGAGGTACATCGGCGCCTCCAGCACGCGCGAGAGCCGCGCGATCTGCTGCGCGACGTCTTCGTGGTCCTGCAGCCAATCGAGCAACGCGTGGAGCCGCTTCGGCAAGAACGGAACGGAGACGACGGGCTGGAACCCCGTGGAGAGCACGTGGCCGTGCGTGCCGTTGATGAGCACGAGCCCCGCAACGCGCTCGGGGAACGACGCGGCGACGTCGAGCGAGACCTGCACGCCCATCGACCACCCGACGAACACGGCGCGGTCGACGCCTTCGTGCTCGAGGATGGCCATGATGTCGTCCACGTGATTGGCGACCGAGAGCTTCCGCTTCGACTTCGGGGAGTCGGACGAGAACAGGCCACGGTAGTCCCACGTGATGATGCGGTACTCGCTCCAGAACGCTTCGATCGCCGGCGTCCACGCGTAGAGGCGTCCGCCGAGCCCGTTCGAGAGAACGAGCGTCTTCCGACCACGGCCGAGGACCTCGTAGGCGATGCCGGTACCGTCCGCGGCGACAATGCGGCGTTCTTCGTGCGTCGACTCCCAGCCAGCGCCGGCTGCTTCGTGAACGCTCGCGTCGTTCGTGCTCTTGGGAGGCATGCGCCGTGAAGTGTACGCGCTCCGCGCGGCTCACTACGATGCCGGCCATGCTCGTGCGCCCCGCCCTCGTCGTCACCGGCCTCGCCGCGGTCGCCGCGCTCTGTTCGGTCGCGGCACCGGCGCGTGCCGACGAAGACTGCCCGCCCGGCTCGAAGTCGAAGAGCGAGAACGGCTTCACGTGGTGCGAGCCGAACGTCTGCGAGCGCGACGACCAGTGCGCCGCGGGCGAGGTCTGCCGACGCATCCCTCTCTGCGTGCAGGTCGGCAAGGTCGACGCGAAGGGCGGAGGCGCGGGCGACGGCGGCGAGAGGCTCGTCGCGACCCAACGCTGCGCGGCGGGCGACAAGCCCTGCCCCGACACCACCGTGTGCTCGGACAAACCGCGCTGCCTCGGGCGCACGCAAGCCGAACGCCTCGGCCTGCTCACCGCTCCTGCCGCGAGCGGCTCCGCGGCCGCGGCGCCGTCCTCGGGCGCGTCCTCGGGCGAGAAGAAGTCCGCGTGCGGCTGCGACACGGTCGGGGCGGCGCCGGGCACCCGAGCGGCGGCCGCGTTCGCTTGCTTCGCGCTCGTCGCAGGGCTCCGCCGGCGACGTCGCGGCGGCGCCTGAAGCCGGATCGCGCTCGATCCATCCGCCGCCGCCAGCCGCCTCGAGGCCTCCGGGGTTCCTGCCGGGAGCAGGGAAAAACCGGGGCGGCGTGCGCGATACGACGTTCACCTACATCGGCGCGCGTATTGCAGTGAACGGCGCGATGCTCGCGCGCTCGCTGCTCCTCGGGGTCGTCTCCGCGATCGCTCTCGCCGCGTGCGCGACGGAGGCGGAGACCGACGACGCCGTCGCCGTCGAGGACGACGAGGTCAAGGTCGACACGCGGACGCCCGAGGCGCGCCGTCAGTACGACGCGAACGTCGCGTTCGCGAACGCTTACACGCCGCGCTGCAGCGCCGGTGCACCGGGCCGGCCGCGCGTGCTCGTCACCGGCTTCGGCCGCTTCATGAGCGTCGCCGACAACGCCACGGGCCGCATCGTGAGCGCGCTCGTCCCTGGCGCGCGCTATCCGGAGACCTCGCCGCCGGCGTTCGGCGAAGTGGATCCACCCGCGCCGCAGCTCAGCGTCGCTTCGAGCACGCTCGACCTGCCGAACGCCGGCAAGGTCGACGTCTGCGCGATGATCCTGCCCGTCTACTGGGACCTCGCCGCCATCCTCATCGCGAAGGAGATGGATGCCTTCGCGCCGTCGTTCGTGATGATGAACGGCGTCGCCGGTGACAGGCAGCCGATCTGGATCGAGCTCGGCGCGACGAACCGCGCGGCCAAGCTCGACGACGGCTCGAACCAGCTCCGCCCCGCCGCTGCATCCAATGACGAGTTCGCGCGCATCATCGAGAGCGCGCCGCGCTCGGAAGACGCCCGCCCGAACCTCCTCTCGTGGAAGGCGGTGGCAGAGGCGGCCCGTGACGCCATTCGCGAGCACGCGGACGACGTCGACCGCGGCGTTCGGCTCGAAGCGCTGCTCCCGGGCGCGAAGCTCGCAGGCTTCCCGCGCAGCAGCAACACGTACCTCTGCAACAACGTCACGTACGTGACCGGCTACCTGATGAGTCATCCGCGCCGGCAAGTGCGGCTGCTCCGCGCGAGCCCGCCGCTTCGCGGCAAGGCGAACGAGGTCCGCGTCGAGCTCAAGACGGACCTCTCGACGGTGCCGCGCGTGTTCGTGCACTGGCCGGCAGACATGGCGACGAAGCACCATCGCGCGGGCGCCGACGTGATGCGCGCGATCCTCGACGCGCAGCTCACCGCGCTCGCCGAGGGCGACGTGCCGACACCGGGCGACAACGCGCTCGCCGACCCGACCCTGCAGGGCGGCACGTTCTTCTAGGCGGTCACCCCGCGCGACGCAGCGCGACGACGTGCACGGTCACGGCCGCGGCGATGAGCAGCGCCGTGGTCACGTGCGAGCGCCGCGTCTTCGCGCGAGTCTTCAGCTTCTCGTCGCGGAGCTGCAGCCCGAGCCCGGCGTGCGCCACGAGGAGGAAGAACGCGAGCCCGGCGGGCGCGATGGCGAGCATCCCGGCGCCCGTCGCTGCGGGCGAGCCGAGCGCCGGGATGACGACGAACGTGTGCGCGAACGCGCATGCCGAGGTCACGAGCCCGATGACGACGTGCATGCGAATGGGCTGCGACGACGGCGGCGCGCGCTTGCCGAGCCGCACGCGCGTGACGAGAGGGACCGAGGCCGCGACGAGCAGCGCGATGACGGCGAGCCAACCGGTGAGGGTGACCATCGCTCAGCGACTCGCCTCGGGCGACCTCACTCGCCGCGGCTCTGACCGATGACGTAGCCGACGAAGAACGGCCCCATCTTCTCGATGAACTCGCTCGTCTGCCGGGTCTTTCGCATCGCCTGCACGAGATGCGAGAGTGGATGCAGGTCCTTGCCGACGAGGCCAATCACGAACTCGTTGTCTTGCGCATCGAGGCCGTGACACGCGAGGCGCACGTCGGTCGCCAGCTCCTGCTGGCCGTACGCGATGCCGAGCGCGGCGTGCTCGCGAAGGATGTGGCTCTGATCGATCGGCTCCAGCTTGGCGAACGAGCCCTTACGCCGGAGCGGGTACCAGACGTGCCAGCGCGTTGCTTCGTCGGTGACGTTCTCGACGGGACGACGGAGGAGGAACCACTCGAGGTCCGGCTCGTGACCGGTGCCGTACGAGCGGCCGATCATGCCGAAGTCGTCGCGCAGCGTGACGTTGGCGAGCGCGCCTTCGGTGAAGAGCGGACGCACGTTCTTCACGAAGTGCGCCGGATCTTCGCTCCAGGTGAGCAGGCCGAGGCTGCGCGGGTCCATCGCATCGGCGTAGACGACGCCCGGGATCTTGCGCGCGCGCAGCACGCCGAGGAGCTCGGCGCCAATCGCGTCCGGAGCGCTGCTGGGACCGCCGCTCACCGGAGCCGTGCCGACCGGCGCGCGGAACACGAGGAGCTGCATGAAGAGGCGACGGTTCATCGCCTGCTTCACGCCCTCTCTCTTGCCGCCGTACTCGTTGACGTCGATCGTCGGCAGGCCCTTCGCCTCCGGCGCCGCCGGTGCGTTCGGTTCGCTCATGCTTCCTTTGGTAGCACAAGCCCGACGGCGGGCGCCGTCAGTCCGTGTCGGTCGCGGCGAGCACGGCCACGCTCGCGCCGCCGTCGCGGACCGCGAGCGCGCCGATGTCCCACGCGATGTCGTTGAACCAGCCGCCCTCGGCGCGGAACGACAGGAACGAGACGGTCCTCGCACGCACGTCGATGGCGCTCGGTGTTTCGTCCGGAGCGGCATCGACGAGAGCGGCGAGGGAGCGCCACGCCGCGCGCCTTCCGTACGCGCCGCCGAGGCCCGACGAGTACGCGCCACCATTCGCCGCCGCAGCGAACAGCGCGCCCCACACGACGTCGGCGCCGGCTCGTTCGGCGTGCAGCTCCCCTGCACCTTGCAAGCACTCGAGAGGCAACGCGCGCAGCAGCCACCGCCCCGGCGGCGTCGTCACCGGCGGTGACACGCGGAAGACCTTCGCCTCGATCTTGCCGTTCGACCCCGTCGTCCAGGGCAGAACGGCTTCCCTCAGGCGGTCGTCGGTCGCCTCGTCCTCCACGCGCGTGGCCGTCGGCGCAGCGCTGTCGGCCGGCGGCGGCATCGTGCGCGTCGAAGCGACGCCTTGCTCGAGGCGCGCGACGGCGCGGGAGATGGCGTTCGCACCGTACATCGGCATGTACGTCGGAGCTTCCGCCTCGGACGCGAGCATCGAGAGCGGGAGGCTCCCGAGCGGGTGGCCCTTCGCGGCGAGCTCCTCGACGAAGGCGCGCGCGGCGTCTTCGCGATCGAGGCTCGTGCCTCGGAGCACGACCTCGTGGACCCAGCATGCGAGCAGCTCACGATGATCCGGGTGCGTCACCGGACGACGAAGCGCCGCCAGGAGCGCGTCTTTCGTCTGCCCGTGGCCGAGACGCGACGCCGCGGCACGCACGCGGCCTTCGCGGGAGCGACGTCCTTGGACGCTGCGCACGCGATCACGAACGAGGAGCTCGGTGAGCGCCTCGACGCGGTCCGCGCCGGGCGTCAGGGCAAGCACCTCTTCCACGTGATCGGCCACGGCCTCGTAGGGGAACCGCTCCGGCCCTTGCCCGGTCGAACCGAGCTCGATCGCCGCGGCGAGCGCGACGAGATCGCTCGTTCGCCCTTCGCGGCTCCATCGGTCCACGGTCGCGTACGCCTGGGTCACGTCCTCCGCCCCCCGGAGGCTCTCCACGATCGCGTCGATCTCGCTCGCCATCTCCGACGAGGACCGTATGTCGTACCGGCGAGCGACGTCAACGCGCGATGAGGCGCGATCGTGGCGCGCGCCTGCGAGCGGAGAATGGTATCGACTCGGTGATGCCGGTCCCGCCCGCGAACACGCGTCCTCCGCGCAAGGCCCACGAGATCGACGACGCCGCGCTCGGCCGATGGCTTGCCGAGCACGTGCCTGCCTGCCGCGGCGCGAAGGACGTCGTCGTCATGCAGTTCAAGGGCGGACAGTCGAACCCGACGTATTGGGTCGGCGTCGACGGCGACGACGAAGCGGGTGCCGGCGTCGCGCTCGTCGTGCGGAAGAAGCCGCCGGGTGAGCTGTTGCCTTCCGCGCATGCGGTGGAACGCGAGCACCGCATCATGAAGGCGCTCGCGGGTACCGACGTGCCGGTGCCGGAGGCGCTCGGTCTCTGCGACGACCCGAGCGTCATCGGGACGCCGTTCTTCGTGATGCGGTACGTCGAGGGCCGCATCTTCTGGGATCCGACGCTGCCGGAGCTCGCCTCGAACGAGCAGCGCTCGGCGCTCTATCGCGAGTACGTCCGCGCGCTCGCCGCGCTGCACACCGTGCCGTACGCAAACGTGGGGCTCGCCGACTACGGCAAGGTCGGCGGCTACGTTCCGCGCCAGGTCGAGCGCTGGACGAAGCAGTACGAGGCCTCGCGCACGAGCGACATCCCGGCCATGGAGGCGCTCATGGCGTGGCTCAAGGCGAAGTCGCCGAGCACCGACGAGACGACGCTCATCCACGGCGATTACCGCATCGACAACCTGATGTTCTCGCCCGGCGACGACGTGCGCGCGCTCGCGATCATCGATTGGGAGCTCTCGACGCTCGGGCACCCGGCGAGCGACCTCGCGTACGCCTGCATGGGCTACCACCTGAACATCCCCGGCCGCGGCGGCCTCGCCGGCGTCGACACGAAGGCGCTCGGCATACCCACCGAGTCCGAGCTGGTCGACGCGTACTGCGCGCTCACCGGCCGCCCGCGCATCGAGGACTGGCCGTACTTCATGGCGTTCGGCATCTTCCGCCTCGCCGCGATCGCGCAAGGCGTCTACAAGCGGAGCCTCCAGGGCAACGCGAGCTCGGACGATGCGAGCGCCTACGGCGCCGCCGTGACGATGCTTGCCGAGCTCGGTTGCGCGATCGGCGGCGTGCGCACGGGCAGCGGCGCGAGCTGACGCGCTCTTCTCTTCCGCTGCCGGACCGCGGCTGTTAACTCTCGTCTCTCGGCCATGAGTGACGACTTCCACGCGTTCCGCCCCGTTCCGAAGACCGGCGTCATCTACGTCACGAGCGAGGCCACGAAGCTCGGGTTTCCCGACCCCGACTGGTGCAACCTCGGGCAGGGACAGCCGGAGACCGGCGATCTGCCCGGAGCGCCGGAGCGCGTGCACGACATCGCGATCGCGGCAGACGACCAGGAGTACGCGCCGGTCGCCGGCCTTTGGGAGCTGCGGGACGCGGTAGCTGCACTCTACAACCGCCTGTACCGCAAGGGCATGCCCTCGCAGTACACGGCCGAGAACGTCTGCATCTCCGGCGGCGGACGCGCGGCGCTGACCCGCGCAGCCGCGAGCCTCGGCAGCATCAATCTCGGTCACTTCCTGCCCGACTACACGGCGTACGAAGAGCTGCTCGACATCTTCAAAGCCTTCACCAGCATTCCGATTCTCCTCGAGGGAGAGCGCGGGTACAGCTTCACCGCGGATGACCTTCGGCGCGAGGTGCTCGGACGCGGCCTCTCGGCGCTGCTGCTGTCGAACCCGTGCAACCCGACCGGCAAGCTCGTCGCTGGAGAGGAGCTCGAACGCTGGGTCTCGGTGGCTCGCGAGCTCGACTGCACGCTGCTCCTCGACGAGTTCTACTCGCACTACGTTTACCGTGGCCGCCCCGGGCACCTGCCGATCGAGAGCGCCGCACGCTACGTGAAGGACGTCGACAAAGATCCGGTCGTCGTGTTCGACGGCTTCACGAAGAACTGGCGCTACCCGGGTTGGCGCATCACGTGGGCGCTCGGTCCGAAGAGCGTCATCGAGCGGTTCGCGAGCGCGGGATCGTTCCTCGACGGCGGCGGTTCGAAGCCCCTGCAGCGCGCAGCGATCCCGCTGTTCGACGAGGACTACGTCGTCAAGGAGACGATGGCGATCCAGAACACGTTCCGCGAGAAACGCGATCGCATGCTCTCGCGCCTCGAGCGCATGGGGGTGCGGTTCGACCGCGTGCCGGACGGGACTTTCTACGCGTGGGGCAACGTCGCCGCGCTGCCTGCGCCGCTGAACGACGGCATGGGCTTCTTCCGCGCCGCGCTCGCGAAGAAGGTCATCACCGTGCCCGGCGAGTTCTTCGACGTGAACCCTGGCAAACGCCGCCACGGGCGCGCGTCGCGCTTCCGCGACTACGTGCGCTTCTCGTTCGGTCCTTCGCTCGACGTGCTCGAGCGTGCCCTCGGACGTCTCGACGAGCTCGTCGCGTCTCCTCCCGCGCCGCACGGCTGAGTCTCGCGCGCGCGTCGCGACCCCGACCGCGAGCGCACGCGAACCGGCGCGGCGCTTGCGAGCAGTGAGCCCATGGCGACGATGGCGAACATGAGCGTGCGTGAGCGGGTGATCGAGGTGGTGAAGCGGACGGCGGAGGCACTGCAAGCTAGCCGAACGCACGCGGACGATACGCAGGCGGCGGCGGACGCGCTCAGGGCAGCGTGCGACAGCGTAGGCATCTCGCCTCAGGACTTCGACGGGGCGATCGCAAGCGACACGGATCTCCAGATGCTGAAGGAGACCGCCATTCGTGAAGCGGTCGCGGGCTCGACGGATCCGGGACCGCACGGCGCCGTGTCGCGGGAGTCGATGAGCGGCAAACCCGGCGACCTGACGAAGTCGCGCACGAACCAGACGCCCTGACTGACCGCGCGGCTCACCGCGACGGGGTGTGCCCGCACGGCGGTGGCGACAATGCCACGCTCGAGGTGTGCGCGCGCCATGCGATGCGCGCCGACGCTGCCGCGTGGCGGGGACGAGGTCGAGGAAGGCACGAAGCTCGCATGAGTCCGGCCAAGGCCGAAGGAGAGGCGTGATGGACCATCGCTGGGACGAGTCGCTGCGCGGAGACAGTCGGAGGCGTGCAGAACAGGGTCGGTACGGGGCGCGCCCCGTGGAAGACGACCCCGAGGTCGAGCGTCGCGACCGCATCGTTTACGCGCAGCGTCGCGTGAACAAGAGCCCGTGGGAGATCGGGGCATCGCACTGGGACCAGCGCGACCTCTACACGCGCGGCGCGGCGAACGACGACCACGGCTACGCGCGCGGCCCTGCCGTGCATCCCGAGGTGGGCAGCTACGCTTACCAGCGCGACGACGATCCGCCGCCTGCCACGCAGCGAGACTTCGGACCTTCCGTCCACGAGCGTGAGGCTTGGCCTTGGCTCAACTACGAGCGCTTTCAGCCGGCGCCGCAAGCAGGCGGCATCTGGGGCCGCGTGAAGAGCGCGGTCGGCAAGCTCACCGGGCATGCCGGTGCCGGCCCGAAGGGTTGGCGCCGCTCCGACGAGAGCATCCGCGAGGACGTCTGCGAGGCTCTCGCCTACGACGGTCGGATCGATGCGACGCAGATCGAGGTCACCGTGAAGGACGCCGAGGTCACCCTCGAGGGCATCGTGCTCGAACGCGACCAGAAGCGGCTCGCCGAAGATCTCGCCGCGCACGTGCGTGGCGTCGAAGACGTGCACAACCGGCTGCGCCTCAAGAAGGACGAGAAGAGCGACCGCGACAACGATGGCGACGGCAGCGCGTTCGGTGACGTCCTCACGTTCGCGACGCCGATGCGCGCGGTCTGACCGTCAGCGGAGCTTCGTATCGCAGAGCGCGATGCACATGCGGTCGCCCTGCTTCTGACACACGGTCCGGAGGAGACGCGTCTCCTCCGGGGTCGCGCGCCCATCGAGCACCTTGGGCTCGAGGAGCTTGCGCGCCGGGTCGAGCTTGTTCTTCAGTACGAGATCCCGCGCGTGCGCGAGCTCCGTATCGGGCTCGCGATGCTCTCCGCCCGCATGCGCCGCGCTGGCGACGGCCGGCGCGCCGGCGTCGATCTTGACGCGCCGACCTACGCGAATCCCGCATGCCTCGACGCACGGCGCATCCGACTGCGCGATGCAGATTCGAAGGAGCGTCTCGGCCTCCTCTTTCGTGCCTTCCGCGCCGAGCGCCTTCGGCTCGAGGACGAGTCGCGCCATCCACAGCTGCCCGTTCGCCTCGTACGCGCGCGCCTGTTCGAGCGGCGACTTGCCTTCGAGCGTTCCGGCGTCGGCGAACTGCGCTACCGGCGTCGCGTTGAAGGGCGCCGCGGGCGGCACCGTCTCCGTGCTGGCGACGACGGGCGGGGGAGCCGGCTCGTCCTTGTCTACCTTCTTCTTGCCCGGGAGCTTGTCGCATCCCGCGGTCACGACGAGCGAGATGCCGAACATGCCGAAGATGCGGAAGATGCCGAAGGCGTGGACGACCGCGCGCGATTTCATCGGGGCTCGCCTCACGTTCACTGGGGCTTCTTGATCCAGATCTCGACGTTGCGGTCCGCGGGCGTGTTCGTGCCGTCGCTCGGATTCCATCCGGTGACGACGTCGATGACGCCGCGGCGACGGCCGTCGTTCGCGACGGGATCCCCCTCGACGCTGAAGTCGACGCCCGCCGTACGCATCATGATCCAGCCGTTGTCTTGGTCGAAGATTTCGACGATGCGGAATTGGTGCGGATAGTCCGCGATCGCGGCGGTCATCACCTCCCACCACGCGTGGCCCGTCGCCGGGACGATCGGCTTCACGCGATGCTCGTGCGAGTGCCCGACCATGCTGAAGAGCACGTTCGGGTACTGGCCGATGAACGTCGCCCAAGCGTCCGGCAGGATCGGATCGGGCTCCTTCGTCCCGAGCGCGCCGCCTTCGGCAGAGAGACTGCTCTGCGCGTGGTGCGAAGACAGGATCACCCATTTGCCGTCGGCCTTCGCCTTGTCGAGCAGCGGTTTGATCGTGGCGTCGACCTGACGCTGCGTGATGACGCCCTCCGAGCCGCCGCCGTCGTGGGCGGTATCGATGACGAGAAAGCGGAACGGCGTGCCCTCCGCATCGAACGTGTACGTGGCGTGGCCGCTCGCCTTTTCCGCCGCGCCGAGCCCGTGGCCGTCTTTGTCGGCTGCCACCTTCGTCATCAGCTCGGTGCGCGAGAGGATGGCGCGCCGCGCGTCGGGCGGGATCGTGTCCGTCGTGATCGCGCCGTTCTGCCGGTAGTCGCGCGTGCCGTTGCCCGCGAAGTCGCCGACGGCGGTCTGCCGGTTCGCCTCGTTCGGCGCGACGTTGCCTTGGATGAGCACGTCATGATTGCCGGTCACCCACCGCCACGGCATGAGGAGCCCCTCGGCCACGAAGGGGTCCTTGCCGTCGTTGTTCGGGCCGCGAACGGGGTCGTCGTCCTCGCCGGAGTCGCACTCCACACGCGCGCTGCCCGAGAGGATGCCGAGCACCCAGTCGACCTCGTTCGTCTGCGCGCTGTCCGCGTTGTCGCCGCCGAGGATCGTGAACGCGATCGGATCTTTGCGATGAAGCGCGTTGATGCTCCTCACCGACGCGTTCGCCATGTGGCAGAGATACGCGTCCTGCGGGCGGAGCGCGGACGACGTGAAGCCCGCCGCGTCGAGCTGCCCTACCCGCGTCGGCGACTCGTCGTCGGCGAGCTGCATGTCCGCGAGATGCACGAAGCGGAGGATGCGCTTCGCATTCGGGCCTGGCGGCGGCGCGGTCGACCCGTCGATCGTGCGCGTGACGTACGGCTCTCCAGGTCCGGGCGCCAGCTCGCCGAAGCCTTGCTCGAGATACGACGCGAGCGCTTCGGGAGACTTCGCCGGGTTCTCGCCTGCCGTGTACGGCTGCTTCGCGCGCGTCGGCGTCAGCCGCGTGTCGACCGTGGTCGGCACGCTCGCGAGCGGCGGCAGCGCGGTCGGCGTGTAAGCCTCCGGCTTGCCGGGCGTCGGCTGCGGCGTTGCGTCCGCGTCGTCCGACGAGGAGCACGCGAGGACGAGGACGATCGGAAGCACGGCGAAAGCGGCGCGGCGCACCATGCGGGGGAGTGTACCATCGGCAGCCGCCATGCTCTCGCGCCGCGAAGCTCTCGCCCTCGGCCTCGTCACCCTCGGGCTGCCGGCGGCTTCTGCGTGCGCGCGCTCGAAGACGCCTGCGTGGCCACGCCGCACGAAGCACGAGGGCGTCGACTTCATCGAGCTCTTCCCGGGCCATGCCGACGAGTCGTCGCCGCTGGTCGTCGCCATTCACGGCATGGGCGACAAACCAGACAACTGGATCGACTCGTGGCGCACGTTCCCGGCGCGCGCGCAGATCGCTCTTCCCCGCGCCTTCACGCGCCACGGCGACGGTTTCTCCTGGTTCGAGTTCAGAGACGGCATGACCGACGAGCAGTTCGGTACGGAGGTCGGTGCGTCGGAAGAGAAGCTCTGGAAAGGCATCGCGAAGCTCGCCGGCGCGCGACGCGTGCTCGTCACCGGCTTCTCGCAAGGCGGCATCCTCTCGTTCGCCATCGCTTCACGTCATCCCGATCGCGTGGCGAAGGCGTTCCCGGTCGCGGGCTCGTGCCCCGGGCCGCTGCTTCCCAAGAACAAAGCGAAGGCCGCGCCGCTTGTCGCCTTCCACGGCACGGCCGATCCCGTGCTCGCATTCAAGTGGGGCAAAGCCGCGGTCGACGCGTTCCGCGAGCAAGGCAACGAAGCAGTGTTGCGCGAGTACCCGGGCGTCGGCCACGCCGTGCCGTCCGATCTGCGCGCCGACCTCTGGGCCGAGATCCAGAAGGCGCTCCCTCTCGTGCAGAACGGCTGACGCGCGCTCAGGGTCCGCGGCCGTAGCCCTGCACGCGGTAGACGAGCCGGCCGAACAGCTCACGCGTCATCGCCGCCGTCACGTGCAGCCAATACGCACGCGGAAGCACGTCGAACCCGACGGGAGCATTCACGCGAGCGCGGTAGTCGACGGGAAGCGCATCGACCGGCAAGTCGACGGCGCGGAAGCAATCCAGCGCTCGCGGCATGTGGAACGCGCTCGTCAGCACGAGCACGCGCTCGAACCCGCGCTCCTTCACGATCTCCTTCGTGTAGAGCGCGTTCTCGCGGGTGTTCCGCGAGCGGTCCTCCAGGATGATGCGGTCCTTCGCGATGCCCCAATCTTCGAGCTGACGCGCGAGCGATGCCGCTTCGCCGAAGGCGGCGAGCTTCGGGTCGACCGTGCCGCCGGAGACGATGACGAACCGCGCGCGCCCTTCTCGCAGCACGCGGTGAGTCATGATCACGCGCTCGACGTTGTCGTTGTACGCGGGCTGTCCGCGCTCCGCCGAGACGCCCTCGTCGACGATGCCGCCGAGAAGAACCACCGCGTCGTAGGTGACGCCGTCCCGCATCGTCGCTGTCGCTCCGCTCTCGAGGCTTCGCGTCATCATCGTGCCCGTCGGGCTCGCGGCGGCGACGAGGAGCACGCCGAGGCCGAGCGCGCCCAGCACGCGTTTCCGTTTCCAGCGGTTCGCGCTGCGACGGGTCCACGGGAGCGCCGCAGCGAGGAGGAGAAGACCCCACGTGAGCGGGCTCAAGAAGAGGTCGAGGACCTTCGACAGCAGGAAGAACACGGCCGCGTACGTTAGCCGGAACGGGAACGCACCGGCGAAGCGTCGATGCCGAGCTTCGCGAAGCGAGGTGTCCAATCCCGCGTGCTCGCCTTGTCGACCGCGGCTCGGTAGAGCGACGGCGGCATGAGCCCCCACGCGCGATCGGCGGCGGTGATGCGCGCGTCCGCGAAGGTGGTCGCAGGGACGTACGAGGCATGCACGCGCGAGAGCCACGCCGGGAGCTCGCGCACGACGAGAGCACGGAGCGCCTGTCCGAGCGGCGTCGCGAGCAACCACTCGAGGAGCACCCAGCCGAAGTCGCGATGCCGGACCTCGTCGCGCAGGATGCGGTCGAGAGCTCGGCGCGCGACGCCTACGCTGCAGCCCGCGCGCAGCTCCTTGAACAGCGGAACGGCGACCGTCTCGCCGAGACAGAACACGTCGACCGCAACGCGCGTGACGTCGTGCTCGAGCGGCTCGTCCGCACGGCGCGTGAGCTCGAGGGACTCTCGCGCGAGCGCGGGCGGCGAGCATCCGCCGGCCGCCACGTAGACGCGGTGGCTCATGCGCGCGTGGACCAGTTCGTCTGCGGCGATGCGCATGCCCGCGGCGATCAGGTCCGGAGAAGCACCGAGCTGCATGAGCCACAGCGTGAGGTGCTGCGTGATCGCGGCCGACCGATATTCCGCTTCCACCCGCCGGAGCCACTCGCGGCGCACGGCATCGGACGGAGGCGCGTCGGCGTGCAGGCGGGCGGTCACCCGCGCGAGGATATCCCGAGCGCCGTGCCGCGGATCACGGCACGTCCGCGTCGCTCGGGCCTCCGTCGCTCGGGCCTGCGTCGCTCGGGCCTCCGTCGCTCGAGCACGAGGGCGCGCGGCTGACGTACCACGTGCTGCTGCGCGGCTCGCATCGGGCGTGCACCGCGCCGCAAGGGAGCTCGTAGCTGCACGAAGGCGGATAGCGGCACGCCGCTTCGCATGCGGCTCCGTTCGTGGGCGGCTCGGGCGGGCACGCGACGTCGTAATCGACGCCGAGCTTCGTCCAGCGCGATCCACGGCACTCGAACACCGCCGCATCGGTGGTCTTCGGCCGCTGCGAGCACGTGTCCGGATACGTGCAACGTGCATACGGTTGCGGACACCAGTGGTCGCTCGACGGCGGCTGTTCGGGACAGGGACTCGTCCGCCGCGGGTCTTCGGAGTCGCGTCCCTCTTCGAGCTGCGCGGGGGTAGGCCTGCGCTCCGGGCCCGGGCCATCGCGCACGACGGGAGGCACGCTCCCTTGCTCTTCCTCGATCTTCCCTCCGCACGCAGCGGCAAAGAGGGCAGCGCCGACGACGACGATGGCGACCTTGATTCTCCGCATGGGGCAAGCACGAGGGTGCACGGCGCGTACCCATCTCGCGCGCGGCGGCGACGTGCGGCGAAACCCGCGCGATTCGGCCCGCATCGGGCTCTGAGCTGCGTCGCGCGTGCGAAGCCCGTTCGGGCAGCGGCGTGCGAACCTCGCACGCCCGATCGTCAAGGAATGCGCGTCCGACCTCAGCTCCGAAGGACCGACAAGAACGCGGCGCCGATCATGGCGAACACCAGCATGAGCAGGATCGCGACTCCCCATTCCTTCGCACGCGAGACCGGCGCTTCGGGCGGGGGAGCGGGCGCCGCGGCCGCGGCATCGATGGCCTCGACGGGGTTCGTCGACAGCGGCGGCGCCTCGACGATCGACGGCGTCGCCGGAACGGGCTCCCGAGCGACGTCGGCCGCGGCAGCCGGCGGCGGGTCGGCCGCAGGCGCGGCGTACGGCGGGTCGGGCGCGTCCGGCATGGCGGTAGGGCTCAAGAGTCGCGACGTTCGCTCGAGCTGTCCAGGCCCTCGTTCGCGAGCCGCGCCGTGCGGGGCGCGTTCGCGCGGGGTGCCTGCTCCGCACTTTTGCGAGCAGTTGCTGCGACTTGGCGGCCACGTCGGCGGGCGTTGAAATTTCCCCGGCGCGTCCGGCGACCTGGGATAGGACGATGCTCACGGCGCTCATGCAAACGGCGATCGTCGCCGCCCCGGAGACTCTCTCTCTCCGCCAGCAGGCGGCCGAGCTCCGCCCGCTCGTCCGCGCCGTCGTGGCGTGCGTCCTTCGCGAGCCGCCGGACCACGCCGACGTCGAAGACTGCACGAGCGAGGCGCTCCGGCGCGCGCTCGAGGGCCATACGTCGGCCCGAGGCCCGGTACGGCCGTGGGTGCTCGGCATCGCGCGGCATGTCGCGCTCGACACGCTGCGCGCACGTCAGAAGCAGCGCGCGCGCAACGTCGACGTCCCGGCGGATGCGCCGAGCTCGGCGGCGAGCGTCATGGATCGCCTCATCGACCCCGGCACGCCCGCGGACGAGCAGATCGAGTCCGCCGAGCGCGCCGCCCGGGTACGCCGCGTGCTCTCCACGTTGCCCGAGGGCCCGCGGCAAGCGCTCTCGCTCTTCCACATCGAAGGGCTCTCGTACCAGGAGATCAGCGGGCGGCTCGGCGTGCCGCTCGGCACGGTCGCGACGTGGGTGACGCGCGGCCGAAAAGCGATGGCAGAAGCACTGGAGGACGACGGAGGAAGGCCATGACGAACCGAACGCAGCCAGACCTGCTGCCGGACGAGCTGCTCTGGGCCGACGGCGGCCACGCGAGCGACGTCGTGCTCACGGCGCTGGCGGACGGCCAGGTCGAGATCCTTCCGGCGAGCGTGCTCACGCACGTCGAGGGCTGCGGCACGTGCACGACGCACCTCGGCAACGCCGCGCTCCTCTCTCTGCACACCGGTCGCGAGCTCGCCATCGTCGCTCGCCAGCCCGACGTCTCTGCGCACGCGCCCCTACCCCGCCTCGCCATCGCGCTCGGCCTCGCCGTCGCCGTGCTCGGCCTCGTACCGAGCCTCCTCGATCCCACGTCCGTCGTCGCCGCGAAGAGCTTCGCGACGCACGACGTCCCGCTGCTCGCGAACGGCTTCGGCACGCTCGCACGTCGCCTTCTCGAGCCGGGGAGCCCGATTGGCCTCGTGCTCACGTACGGCGCAGCCGTTCTCCTCGTCGTCATGGCCCTCGCCCTCGTTCGCCTGCTTCCCAAGAAAGAAGTGTCCCGATGACTCGCTTCAGCCGCTTTTCGCGTATGGCGCCGTTCGTCATGCTGGCGCTCTCGCTTCCCCTGCCGGCGCTCGGCTCGGTTCGCAAGGAAGGCACGTGGCCCGCGTCGGAGAAGAAGGTCAGCTTCGACTTCGACGGTCGCCCGAGCGCCGGGCTCGAGAAGCTCGCGAGCGAAGCAGGATGGAGCCTCGTGGTCTCCAAGGGCATCGCAGTCGGTGAGCACGACGTGAAGATCGACGTCGAGGATCAGCCGGCGGACGCCGTTCTCGACGCGCTCTTCGCGGAGTCGAACGTCGTCGCGCGGCGGACCGGATCGCTCGTCGTCGTCACGCGCGACGACGGACGCGCCACCGCGGAGCCGGCACCCGGCATCGCTCCCGCGCCGCCCGTCGTCGCTCCGTTCGCGCCGCCGGCGCTGTCTCCGCCGCCGCCGCTGCCTCCGCCCCCTGGCCCCCTCGCGACGTCGATCCCCCTGCCCCCGCCGGTGCCGACGATCCGCGGCGAAGACCGCAGCGTGTTCGGCGACAGCTTCGTCGTCGAAAAGGGCGAGATCGTCCACACCGTCACCGTGACGGGCGGCAGCGTGAAGGTGTACGGCACCGTTACGGGTGACCTCGTCGTTGCCGGTGGCTCCGCGAAAATCGAGCCTGGAGGCCGCGTCGTCGGCAACGCGACCGTCTTCGGCGGATCGCTGAAGGTCGACAACGGAGCGCGCGTCGATGGGGACGTCGGCATCGTCGGCGGCTCGCTGAAGCGCGAAGAAGGCGCCGTGATCGGCGGTAAGGTCGTCGACAGCGCCGACGAGGGAAAGAAGGGCCGCGTGAACGTGGCCATGAAGGACGGCGAGCTCTCGACGTCGGTGCACGAAGGCAGTCGCGAAGGACGGCGCTCGACCTTCACGGAGACGGCGCACGAGGTCGGCCAGGCCGTGACCCGCATGGCCCTCCTCTTCGTGCTCGGCTGCGTGCTCCTCGCGCTGGCCGGCCGTCGGATGGAGACGATCCGCGTCGAAACGGCAGCCCGTCCGATGAAGTCGTTCGCGATGGGCATCGTCGGCGCGCTCGGCGCCGTCGTGGCTCTCGCCGCTGCGTGCATCACCATCGTCGGCATTCCGTTCGCGGCGATGGCGCTCCTCACGGGCGTCGTCGCGGTCTACGGCTCGATTGCCGCAGTGCTCACGACCGTCGGCGCCGCGGCGATCGGGCACAAGACGACGAACGTGTATGCGCACCTTCTCTGCGGATGCGCGGCGTTCCTGGTCGTCGGAGCCATTCCGTACGTCGGCGGGCTCGTCACGTTCGTGCTGACGATGGTGGCCATCGGTGCGCTCGTCACGACGCGTCTCGCAGGCTTCGCTGACCGGCGCGCGGGACGCGGGCCCGAGCTCGTCTGACGATGGTGATAGGCTCGGCGGACCATGTTCGAGTCCGCCGAGCTCGGTCACACCATCGACGACGAGACGTACGAGAAAGAGGTCAAGAAGCTCCGCTCCGCGCTTCTCGACGCGCAGTACGATCTCCTCGCAGATGCGACCTTCCCGGTCGTCGTCCTCGTCAACGGAATCGACGGCGCCGGCAAGGGCGAGACGGTCAACCAGCTGAACGAGTGGCTCGACCCGCGGCACGTGAAGAGCCGCGCCTTCGCCGAGCCGACCGACGAAGACGTCGAGCGGCCCCCGATGTACCGGTTTTGGCGTGCGCTCCCCGCCAAGGGCAAGATCGGCGTGCTCTTCGGAAACTGGTACGCGGATCCGATTGCGGCGCGGGTCGAGAAGCGCATGAAGAGCGGCGAGCTGCCCGCTGCCATCGAGCGAATCCGTCGCTTCGAGAAGCTGCTCCAGGATGATGGGGCGCTTCTCGTGAAGCTCTGGTTCCACCTCTCGAAGAAGGGCATGAAGAAGAGGCTGGCCGAGCTCGAGAAGAACGAGCTCACGAGCTGGCGCGTCACCAAGGTCGACTGGGAGAACTTCGCGAAGTACGACACCTACGCGAAGGTCAGCGAGCGCGTGCTTCGCGACACGAGCACGGGTGATGCACCGTGGGTGGTGATCGACGGCACCGATCCCAACTACCGGTCGGTGGCCGCCGCGCGAACGCTGCTCGCGGCCATCGGCAGTCGGCTCGAAGCGGCCAAGGCGGCGAAGCTCGAGGCGACGCGCGCGAGCAAGCAACTCGCGGGTCGGAAGCGTCCTCGGACCGCGGTCGTGCTCGAGAGCGTCGACACGGCGCGCATTCTCCGCGACTTGCCGTTCGAGGAGCGCCTGTCGAAAGAGAAGTACGCGACGAAGATCGTGAAGGTGCAGGGCGAGCTCGCGCGGCTCGCTCGGTCGCCGAAGATGGCGGAGCACTCCGTCGTCGTCGTCTTCGAGGGCATGGACGCCGCGGGCAAGGGCGGCGCCATTCGCCGCGTCACGCAAGCGCTCGACGTACGCCGTTACGACGTCGTGCCGATTGCGGCGCCGACGGACGAGGAGCGCGCGCAGCCGTATCTCTGGCGATTCTGGCGACACGTTCCGCGGCATGGCCGCTTCGCGATCTTCGACCGCTCCTGGTACGGGCGCGTGCTGGTGGAGCGCGTCGAGGGGTTCGCCACACAGGCGGCGTGGACGCGCGCGTACGCGGAGATCAACGACTTCGAGGATCAGCTCGTCGAATCCGGCGCGATCGTGGTGAAGCTGTGGCTCGCCATCACGAACGACGAACAGCTGCGGCGCTTCGAGGAGCGCGAGAAGACGAAGTTCAAGCAGTACAAGATCACGGCGGAAGACTGGCGGAACCGGAAGAAATGGGACGATTACATCGTCGCGGCGAGCGACATGATCGATCGCACGAGCACGTCGGCCTCGCCGTGGACCGTCGTCGAGGCGAACGACAAGCACCTCGCCCGCGTGCGCGTCATCGAGGCCATCGCGAAGCAGATGAAGGCGCGCTTCTGAGGAGCGCGCGCGTGCGGCCCGCGTCACGCCGGCGAGCACGAGAAACGAAATGACGAAGGCCGCGCGGTGTGAGCCGCACGGCCTGTCTCGAGAGCCTCGCCGCGAGGGGCCGCGCGTCTCCGCTCGGCCTCCCGCGTCGTCAGCTCACGCTCGCTCAGTAGCCGCCGCGACCACCGCGACCGCCGCCGTCCCGGCCGCCACCACGACCGCCGCGGCCACCGCCGCCGCCGCCGTAGCCACCGCCGCCCCCACCGAAGCCGCCGCCGCCGCCGCCGCCGCCGAAGCCGCCGCGACCACCGCCGCCACCGCCGCCGCCGAAGCCGCCACCGCCGCCACCACCGCGCGGGCGCTCCTCAGCCTCGTTCACGCGGATCGAACGACCGTCGATCACCGCGCCGTTCATCGTTTCGATGGCCTTCTTGGCCAGGTCCGGCGTCGCCATGGTGACGAAGCCGAAGCCACGCGACCGGCCGCTTTCGCGGTCGGTGACGACGTGCGCGTCCGTGACCTCTCCCGCCGAGGCAAAGGCCTGCCGCAGCGTTTCCGTATCCGTATCGTACGAGAGGTTACCGACGTACAGCCGCGAGCTCATGAGCAGTCTCTTTCCAACGGCTCACCCCTTCACTGCCAAGAGCCCAGCGCCCGCGTGAGCCGTTCGGATCGGGAGCAGGACCGCGCGGCACCAGTCACCGCGCCCACATTGCCGTCGCGCGAGTCGTTCCCGATCCCCTGGAGAGAGAGTCTCGATCCGTTCCCGTGACGTCGTGAGCTACTGACGATAGCAGCGGCCTTCGCCTCGGCAAACTCGTTCGTTTACGCGGCGAGGCCCGCGCGCGGCGCGAACGCGGGCGAGGCACGAGCCGTGCCGAACGGCCGCATTTCCGCCACTTACGGCAGCCCGGCGACGCCATCCCCGGTAGGCTGACGCCCGATGCGTCTCTCTCCTCTTCTCTTCACGGGCGTCGTCGGTGCGGCGGGACTGGCCGGCCTGGTCGTCGTCGCGTGCGCATCGTCGGCCGTGACGATCGATCCCGAGACGGCCGAAGGCGGGACGCCCGCGGCGGACGGCGGCGGCACGGACGCGCGGCGCGATGACGCCGCCGTTGCGCCGGACACCGCGGCGGACGCAGCTCCGTCGACGTGCGCGATCACCCGCGCGTACGTCCTCGCGTGCGGCGAGGAGCTCACGTGCGGCAACGCCAAGTTCGACGCGTGGTGCGCGCAGAACGACGTCGCCATCAACAGCGAGTCCTACCGTCGGGCACAGGCCTCGTGCCTGACGAAAGACAACTGCGACGGCAAGAAGCGTCGCGACTGCGAGTACCGCACGTACGCGACGGCGACGCCGACCGCCGCGCAGAAAGCCGTCGTCGCCGCGTACTGCCAGACGTGTGAGCCGTCCGACGCGGCGGACTGCGCGATTCGGAAGACGACCTACGATCCGGCAGCAGGCATCGAGAGCGTGGACGACGTGTTCGTCGCCGCGTGGGAGCTCGCCGATCCGCTCGTGGACGAGATCCGAACGAAGTGCACGGGAAGCGCGCTCGACGCGGGAACGGCGACCGGCGCGTGCTTGAAGGCCTTCGCCTCGTGCGCCGGCGACATCTACGTCGACCGCCTGCCCGACTGCCCCTGAGGGCCGCGCTACCCTTTGGTGCGGATGCCGAGGACGCGGCGCATCACGTCTTGCGCGACGCGCAGCGAGTGATGTTCTTCGAGGTAGCGATAGCCGCCTTCACGCACGCTCTGCCGGACGGCCTCGTCGTCGACGAGCCGCTGGACGCGCGCGGCGAAGCCCTCGGGATCGCCGGCGACGAGCGCCTGCTCGCCGTCCGTGAGGGGCAAGCCGAACGCGCCGTCGGGCGTGGTGACGACGGGCATTCCCGCGCGGAAGCCTTCGAGCATCTTCACGCGAACGCCAGACCCGCCGAACACGGGCGCGAGCATCGCGAGCGAACGCGCGTAGAGCGGCTCGAGGTCTTCGAGGAAGCCCACCGTGGTGACGCCGGGCACCTTCCACGCCTCAGGCACGGGCAGACGGCCCGACGCATCGGGCTTGAGACCGACGCCCGCGATCTCGAACGTGGCTTCCGGCACGCGCGCGCGGATCTTCGGCCAGACCTCGCGGCAGAACCAGTCGAGCCCCGCGACGTTGGGGTGCCAGCGAAGGTTTCCGACGTAGCAGAGGTTCGGGCGTGCCGGCCGCGGCCGTTCCTTGCGCTCGAACGGGAGCACCATGGGAACGACCTCGGCGCGGACGCCCGCGAGCGACTCGAAGTGCTTCGCGTCTTCGCCGGAGATCGCGACGACCGCGTCCACGCCTCGAAGCGCCTCGCGCTCGAAGCGCGCGCTCGCCCGGTGCTCGGCGCGCGCGACGAGCTTCTTCGGGCCGGTCTTCCGCTCGGCGAACTGCTTGAAGAAGTCGCTCTCGACGTTGTGTTGGTCGAGGACGACGCGGCACGCCGGTCGCTCGGCGCGCACCTCCGGGAGGTAACGCGCCATGCCGAGGTGATCGATGTAGACCACATCGACCGGCGAGTCCGCGAGCTCGCGACGCAGCACCGAACGCAGCGCACGCGAGTCCCACTTGCCGGCGAGATACGGCACGCCGCGTAGCGCGCGGAGGAGGACGACGCGCGGCACGTACCGCTTGAAGTCGAAGAGGTGCACCGGGTGGAACACCGGCGGGAGCACGCGAAGCTTCGGGATGGCGTCCGCGAACGCGCGGCGATCCGCGGCGGCAACGTCGTGCTCCGCGACGCTGAGCACGGTCACCGCATCCACCTCGGGAAGCGAGGCGAGGATCCGCAGCTGCGAGACGGTGCGGACGGATCCGCCGCTCGTCGCGGGCCACGGGAACTCCGTCGTGAGATGGAGGACGCGCATGCGGAGGGTGCCTATACCATGTATCCTCGCGCGAAATGGCTCACGGTGACGGCGCATCCCAATCGAATCATCGTCGCGTCGATGTCGACGGGCTCATGTTCGACGACGTGACGATGGATGAAGCGACGGCGCGGATCGTCGAGCTCGCGAAGATGCGCGACCGTCCGCGCTACGTGTGCACCGGCAACCTCGATCACCTCGCGATCGCCGCCGAGGATCGCGAGTTCCGCGCGGCGTACGAGAACGCCGACCTCGTGGTGGCCGATGGCGCGCCCGTCGTGTGGCTCGCGAAGCTCGGAGGCACGCCGCTGAAGGAGCGCGTTGCGGGCAGCGATCTCTTCTGGACGCTCGGTCGCGCGTCAGCCGACTCCGGCATCACCCTCTTCTTCCTCGGCGGCATGCCGGGGGCGGCCGAAGCGGCGCAGGCCGTGCTCGAGAAGCGGTATCCGGGCACGAAGATCGTCGGCACGTACTGCCCGCCGTTCGAAACGTTCAACACGGAAGAAGAGCAGAGCCGCATCGTCGCCGAGGTCCAAGCGAAGAAGCCGGACGTGCTCCTCGTGGCGTTCGGCGCTCCCAAACAAGAGAAGTGGATCGCGAAGACGAAAGACCGCCTCGGCGTTCCGGTGTCGATCGGCGTGGGCGGATCGTTCGAGATGGCGAGCGGCATGCTGAAGCGCGCGCCCGTGTGGATGCAGCGCGCCGGGCTCGAGTGGGCGTATCGCTTCGCGCAGCAGCCGCGTCGGCTCTTCGACCGGTACATCGTCCGCGACGTACCGCACCTCGCCAAGGCGGCCGCGCGTACGGCGGCCTCCCGCGTCCGCGGCCGCGCGTAGCCGCTTCCGCGTATACTCCGTGCCGTGAGGTCCTCCGGGCGCACGGCTCTTGCGTTCGTCATCGCGTGCGCCGCGGCGTCTGCGCTCGCTCGTCCGGCCCACGCGCAGGGCTCGGACGTCGATCGGCAGATCGCGCAGACGTTGTTCGACGAGGGCCGCGCGCTCATGGAGAAGGGCCGCTACTCCGAAGCGTGCCCGAAGTTCGCCGAGAGCCAGCGCCTCGACCCAGGCGGCGGCACGCTGCTGAATCTCGCGCTCTGCCACGAGCTCGAAGGGAAGACTGCTTCGGCGTGGACGGAGTTCAAGGATGCGCTCTCGCAGGCCGCGCGCGATGGGCGCAAAGACCGGCAGGACCTCGCGACCGAGCACATCGCGGCGCTCGAGCCACGGCTCGTTCGCCTGCGCATCGCGGTGCCGGAGGCGGTGAGCGCGCGCGACCCGGACGTGACGCTGGACCAGTCGCGCCTCTTGCCTGCGGCGTGGAACACGCCCATTCCCGTGGACGGCGGCGCGCATCGCGTGCGCGTCGTCGTCTTCGGCGCGGCGCCGTGGGAGACGACCATCGAGGCGACGGAGCCAGGCAAGACGTACGAGGTCGCGGTGCCGACGCTCGCAGCGCCCGCGGCGAACGCCGGGGACGTGCCGCGGCCCGTGCCGCACGAGGTTCGCGGACGGAGCACGGCGTTCTGGGTGCTGCTCGCCGGCTCGGGCGCGGCGCTCGGCACGAGCCTCGTCACCGGAGTGCTCGCGCTCGGCGCGAACGGCTACATCGAAGACAACTGCTCGGCAGAGCGAGACTTCTGCCGCGTGCCGGACGCGAACGAAGAGGCGACGCGTGCGCGCACGCTCGCATGGGTGAGCACGGCGACGCTCGCCGCGGGCGCGGGCGCGGCAGTGGTGGCGTTTCTGTTGCCGCTCGAGAAGAAGTCGCCGGTCGGCGCTGCGCCGGCATTGCGTGTCGGCTTTGGAACCTTCCAGATCGGAGGCACGTGGTGAAGCGGAACATCCTCGGCGCGTGGCGTGGAGCCGTGCTGGTGAACGCGCTCGTGGGCTGCGCGCTCGCCGCATGCGGTGGGAGCGATTCGTCTTCGTCGTCGTCAAGTGGGACGAGCGGCACCAGCGGAACGAGCGGAACGAGCGGCGCCAGCGGGACCAACGGTGACGCCGGCTCGAGCGGCTCGAGCGGTGAAGCCAGCTCCGAGGCGAGCGCGACGTCGTGCACGGTGCCTCGCGTCGGCGACCCGAACGCCGGTACGAGCGGCGGCCCGGCCGGCTGCACGCAAGCTTCCGACTGCGCCGTTCGCTACGTGGGCGACTACTGCTGCCCGAACGAGCCGCAAGCGATGACGAACGGCGTGGCGATGCGGTTCGACGAAGCGAAGAACGGCTACCCGATGGAGTGCCGCGAGCGTTGCAAGACGGTGCGTTGCGGTGCGCCGCTGCCGGCGAAAGCCGCATGCGTGTCCGGCAGCTGCGTGCTCGACCCCGACGCGGGCTGACGCGAAGCGCGAGCGTGGTGGCCGCCGGCGCGCGCCGCGATCGCGCGCTACGCTCGAAGGCGCCGTGCTCGAGCCGTTTCGTCCCTCCGTGCGCATCCTCGAGTGCGCGTCGTGTCATCGTCCGGCGGAGACGCGCTGCCCGCGTTGCGCGGAAGACTTGGCGCCGCCCGCGACCGCGAGGCTCGAGCGCATGCCGGGCTCCTCTCCGTATCGAGGTGGAACGAGCGGCGCGGAAGGCCGCCTCGTCTCTTTCGAGCTCGTTCGTGCTCCGCGAAGGTCGGAGCTCGCCTCGCTCCGCCGCGAATGGGAAGAGACGAAGCCGCGGCTCGCGGGCGAGCACGACATGGACACGGAGCTCCGTGCGACGTGGCTCGCCGCGCTGCTCGCAGCGGCGTACGCCGGCGACCCTCTCCGCGAGCGCGCCGTCCTCGCGACCGCGCTCGAGGGCGTGACCCGAGCCGCGTATCGCGCCCGCCTCTGCGCTCGCCTCGCGCGCGCCGCGGCGCACGCGACGGCGTTCGATCTCGCTGCCGAATGGCTCGCCCTCGCGCCCACCGACAGCGGCGACGCCGAAGCCGATGCCGACGTGGCGCTCGCGCGAGCGATGCTCGATCACGCGCGCGGCGACCGCGCGGCCGCACGTGCACGGCTCGGAGCCAAGCCTTGCAGCGCGCTCGGAGCCCTCCTCCTCGCCGACTCGCTCGAGGCCGAAGGCGAGCTCGCTTCCGCCGCACAGGTCTGGCGCGCCGCGACGCGTGCGCACGGCAATGCGTGCGTGGAGGCGCTCGGGTCGCGCTTCGATCTCGCCTCGCGCACGCGCCGTCGTCTGCCGCGCGCAGCCCTCGGCACGGCCGCCTTCCTCAGCGCCGTCGCGAGCGGCGTCGCGTGGTTCCTCTCCACGCAGTGACGCGCGCGCCAGAAAGCACGAAGGCCGCGCTCTCTCGCGAGAACGCGGCCTCCTTCTTGGTGTTGCCGTGCGCCGATGTGCCGGCGCTCACGCTCAGTGGTGTGCGCCGCTCGCGCCCGGAGGGGCGCTCGTGCCCGCTGCGCCGGAGCTCGCCGGGGCGTGGTCGGTGCCCTCCGCCGGGTGGACCTGCTTCGTGTCGAAGCCGCCCGGCGCCTCTTCACCGGACTTCTGCCAGGTGCGGACGTTCTGGTCGGGATCGAGCTCGCCGCGGCGATCGGTGTCGTTCAGCGTGTACGCGAAGAACACGCCGATGAAGAAGATGCAGCTGACGAAGATCAGCGCATTGAACTTGTTGTCCCACCGAAGGTGCATGAAGAACGTCACGACGAGGGACGCCTTCAAGGTCGCGATCAGGATGACGAAGAAGAGGTTCGCCTTCCCGAGGTCGATGTACGACTGCCCGACCGTCGCGCCCGTGAGCATGAGAAGCCCGAGAAAGACGGCGACGTAGAACGGGACCGAGGAGACGTGCGCGTGGACGGCGCCGTCGTCGTGATGAGCGTTGTGTGCGGTGGCCATGTTCCGTCCTCGCTCAGATCAGGTAGAGCAGCGGGAAGAGGTAGATCCAGACGAGGTCGACGAGGTGCCAGTAGAGCGCCACGATGTCGACCGGCGTCCAGTATTCCTTGGTGAACTCACCGCGGTTGTTGCGGATCCAGATCCAGATGAGGACGCCGATGCCGACGAGAACGTGCACGCCGTGCACGCCCGTCATCATGAAATAGATCGAGAAGAACGAACCGGCGTTCGGCGGGAGCGCGGGCGCGCTCGCCGCGAGGTGCTCGGCGTGCGGGTGGAAGAAGCGGCCCGGAAGCGTGCCCGCCTCGAACTTGTGCGCGTATTCGAAGTACTTGATGACGAGGAACACGCACGCGCAGCCGATCGTCACCAGGATCAGGTTGCCCGTCTGCTTCTTGTTCCCGACCTGCGCCGAGCGCACGGCGAGCGCCGCGGTCAGCGACGAGAAGAGGAGGACGACGGTGTTCACCGCGCCCATCTCCTTGTTCAGCTGCTTGCTCGCGGCGACGAACATCTCCGGATACCAGTTCCGGTAGACGCCGTAGGCGACGAAGAGGCCGCTGAAGAAGAGGAGCTCCTGCGCGAGGAACGCCCACATTCCGAGCTTCGCAGCGTCGAACTGTTGCGCCGGCGTGTCGAAGTGATGGGCGAGCCACGGCGGATGCGCGTGGTGGCCCTCGTGATGTGCGCCGGGCTCGTGCGCTTCCGCGCTCGCCGCTTCCGTGCTCATGCGTGTGCCTTTCCTTCGCTCTTCGTGGTCTTCGGGAAGAGCGGGTCGTCGTAGCCGTCGTAGAGCTCGTCGTCCGTCGCGAGGTGGTAGTCGTACTGTCCGCGCGTGAGGACGGGGTCGCGCCCCTCGAGGAAGTTGAACGTCGGCGGAGGCGTCGGCGTCATCCACTCGAGCGCCGCCGAGCCCCACGGATTGCGCGGCGCCGGCTTACCGCCGAACAGCGAGCGCAGGAACATCACGAGAAGGATCACGAACCCGAAGCCGAGGATGTACGAGCCGATCGTGGAGATCTGGTGGAAGCGCTCGAACTGCGGGAGGTAGTCGTAGTAGCGGCGCGGCATGCCGCGCGAGCCCATGACGAACTGGACGATGAACGTCGTGTTGAAGCCGATGAACACGAAGAACCAGCCGACCTTCGCCCACGTCTCGTCGTAGAGCTTGCCCGTGAACTTCGGCCACCAGTAGTGCAGGCCGCCGACGAAGCCCATGACCGTGCCGCCGACCATGACGTAGTGGAAGTGCGCCACGACGAAGTACGTGTCGTGGAGGTGCACGTCGACGGCGAGCATGCCGAGGAACAGGCCGGTGAGGCCACCGATCGTGAAGAGGAACACGAACGACAGACCCCAGAGCATCGGCGACTGGAGCGAGATGCTGCCCTTGTAGAGCGTCGCGACCCAGTTGAAGACCTTCACGCCGCTCGGGATGGCGACGAGGAAGGTCAGGCCGCTGAACACCATCGTCGCGTACTCGCTCATGCCGGCCACGAAGAGGTGGTGACCCCACACGAGGAAGCCGAGGAGCGCGAGGCCGAGCGAGCTCGCCGCGATGGCCATGTACCCGACCGGCTCACGGCGCGAGAACGTCGCGATGATCTCGCTGACGACGCCCATGCCCGGGACGATCATGATGTAGACGGCCGGGTGCGAGTAGAACCAGAAGAAGTGCTGGTAGAGCACCGGGTCGCCGCCGAGGCGCGGGTCGAAGATGCCGAGGCCGAGGAAGCGCTCCATCGTGAGGAGGAGGAGCGTGATCGCGAGCACGGGCGTCGCGAGGACCTGGATGATCGACGTCGAGTAGAGCGCCCACGTGAAGAGCGTGAGGCGGCGCCACGTGAGGCCCGGGGCGCGCATCTTGTGCACGGTCGCGATGAAGTTCACGCCCGTGAGGATCGACGAGAAGCCCATGATGAACGCAGCGAGCGTCATCGGGATGACCGACGTCGACGTGCCGACGCCGCCGTGCGCGGGGTCGCTCGTGCTGTACGGCGTGTAGAACGTCCAGCCGGTGTCCACGCCGCCGTTGATCATCGAGTAGATGCCGAAGCAGGCACCGAACACGTAGATGTAGAACGACAGCAGGTTCAGACGCGGGAACGCGACGTCCTTCGTGCCGAGCTGTATCGGCAACATGATGTTCCCCATCGCCGCCGGGATGGACGGGATGATGAAGAGGAACACCATGACGACGCCATGGAGCGAGAACATCTTGTTGTAGGTGTCCGCGTCCATCAGCGTCCGGCCCTTCGTGAAGAGCTCGGTGCGGACGATCAGCGCGAACGCGCCACCAATCGCGAACGATAGGGTGACGCTGATGAGGTACATGATGCCGATCCGCTTGTGATCGAGCGTCACGAGCCAGCTCATCAGACCCTTCTTGGCGTCGATGAAGCTGGCGTTCGGATCGCCGTGCTCTCCGTGGGAGGAGCCGGGCGTTGTGGTGATGGCAGCCATGGTCTTCTTGGGCCTTCTCGGAGGGTGTTACTTGAGGCTCTTGACGTAGGCGATGACCGCGTCGAGCTGATCGTCCTTCATCACGAAGGCCGGCATCTGAACGTTAGTGTATCCCGCGACGATCTTCGCGTTCGGACGGAGGATCGATTCGCGGATGTAGTTCTCGTCGGCGACGGCGCTGCCGCCGGTGCTGAGCGGCTGGGGCGTGTTGTAGATGCCCGCGAGCTTCGGGCCCGGCGTCTTGCCGCCGCCGATCTCACCGGAGCCGCCCACGCCGTGGCAGGTCGGGCAGTTGTTCTTCACGAAGAGCTTCTCGCCCCATTTCGCGGGCGTGCACTCTTCCGGGGTGCCCGTGCACTTGCCGAGCGTCTTCACGAACTCCTGGTACTCGGCAGGCTCGAGGATCTTCACGCTCGCGAGCATGCCGGAGTGGCTCGTACCGCAGTACTCGGCGCAGAAGACCTGGGCGTTGCCCGCGACGGTCGGCGTGAACTGGATGAACGAGTACTGACCGGGCACCGCGTCGCGCTTCATCCGGAACTCCGGGATGAAGAAGGAGTGGAGGACGTCGTCCGACGAGATGATCATCTTGTACGGACGACCCTTCTCGAGCGTGAGCTCACCGGGAACGCGATCGCCCGACGGGTACTCGAACTCCCAACTCCACTTCTTCGCGCGGACGCGGATCTCGGTCGCGCCCTCGGCCACCGTGAAGTTCTTGATGTAGGCCGTGAAGCCGACGTGGAACAGCACGCCGATGAACAGCGTCGGCGTGACCGTCCAGAAGATCTCGAGGCGGTTGAAGTGGCCCGTGGGCTCGGACTTCACGCCCTTCCGGCGCTTGTACTTGGCGATGCAGTACAGCATCGCCCCCGTCACCGCGACGGTGAACACGACCGAGAACCAGAAGATGAAGTTGTACGTGCTGTCGATCGGCGGCGCTGTATCCGCCATCGCCGGAGGCAGCTGGAAGCTCGATGCTTGAGGTTCGAGGACCACGGTCATTCTCCTGGTGCGGTGCTGCTGTCGGGATCGCCGAACACCTGCGCTCTTGCGCGATGCTCCGGCTCCTCCCGCGATGAATCGTTCTTGCTCTTCTTGTGGCGGCGAAGCTCGCGCGCCCAGAACGCGCCGAGGATGCCGAAGAGGAGGAGCGCAACGGCGCCGCCTCCGACCTGCATCACGCGGCGTGCGACGAGGACGTATTTCCCGCCCTGCGGATCGTAGTGGTAGCAGTAGAGGATGATCTGCTCGACGGTGCTGATGCTCCGTCCTTCGGACGCTTCGAGCAGCCCCAGCTTGAGGTCGTTCGGCGCGAACTCGAGGCCGTAGAGATACCGCGCCATGCGGCCGTCGGGCTTCGCGATCATGACGACCGACGGGTGGCCCCACTGCTTCTGGTTCTCGTCGTACTGGTACTCGAAGCCCGCGGCGCTCGCGACGGCGGCGATCGACTTCGCGTCACCGGTGAGGAAGTGCCAGCCCTTACCGTCGTGACCGCGCGAGTCGCCGTACTCGTGGAGGATGCTCGTGCGCTTGTTCGCGCTGTGCTCGAGCGTCTCCTCGGGGTCGATGCTGATCGTGACGACCTCGTACTCCTTGCCGACGGTCCACCCGATGCGCTTCAAGCCGGAGGCGAGCTGGTTCAGCACCATCCCGCAGAGCACCGGGCACGTGTGGTACGCGAACGTGAGGACGACCGGCCGCTTGCCGTCGAAGTACTGCCGGAGCTGCACGGGATTGCCCGTGTGATCGCGGAAGCTCGTCTCGAGCGGCAGCGGAGCGTCGAGGTGCTCGGAGACGCCGACGTGCGCGAGCTCCGGGGGCATGCCCGCGATCTGCGCGCGAGCTTCGTGGGAAGAGAGACCGACGAAGAGGAAGAGGAGGGCGAGCACGACCGCACGAAGGCGCGCGCACGCGGACGGCACGAGGCAGGCGAGCGCGAGGCTCCCCTTTCCGTGTCCGTCGCGCTCTGCGCTGTCGTGCTTCTTCGTCACCGGTGATTCCTCAGTGCTTCCCCGGACCCTGCGGAGAGGCGGGGAGCCCGCCATCCATCACGCCGCTCGGCGCGCCCGCGTGGTGTGCCGCCGTGCCCGGGTCGCGCAGACCCGTGCCGCCGTCGCTCGCGCCGGGAACGCCACCTGCGTCGGCGTTCTCCGCCGTCGTGTCGCCCGTGTGCGTCGGCGCCATCGCGCCGTGACCTGCCTGCGCAGGCTGCGGCGCCGGCTTCGGCATCTTCGTCCAGCCTGTCATAGGGCCGAGATCGTCCGAGGGGCGCGGCTCGATCACGTCCGTGCGCGAGCCCTTCGCGAGCTGCGCCATCGCCTGATCGATCGGGACCTTCCCGGAGGTGAGCGCAGCCTCCTCCGCCTTGCGCGACTCGTCGCGCTCGCGCGGAGGCGCGAGCTTCTCGCGCTGCGCCATGTCGGTCATGTACGCGTAGTAGCTCTTGAACACGAAATCGAGGCCGACCAGCGTGATGACCACGATGATCGCGATCGTGACGATGAGCCGGAGCCGCGGAGGTGTGTTGTCGATCGCCATCGTTTAGCTCCTGCCCCTCACGCGTTCTGGAAGTGCAGCGAGCGCTGCAGCCGGGGGTCGCCGATCGGGACGAGCGGGAACTTGGTCATGCGGAAGAACACGAACGCGACGTAGATGCCCGCGACCGCGAGGAGGCACGCCGCGTCCATCCAGTGGAAGGAGAACGTGTCCTTGCCGAGCGCGTAGTTCGGCATCACGAGCCAGTAGACGTCGACGATGTGCATCACGAACACCATCGCCGCGCCGATCTGCAGACGACCCAGGTTGCGCTTGAAGTTGCGCGAGATCGTCCAGAAGAACGGGATGACGAAGTGCCCGATGATCAGCGCGAGGGAGACCTTGCTCCACGGGCCGAAGTCCCACCGGTTGTGGAAGAACGTCGTCTCCTCCGGGAGCGCCGCGTACCAGATCAGCATGAACTGGCTGAACCCGATGTACGCCCAGAACACGAGGAAGCCGAACATGAGCTTCCCGAGGTCGTGGTAGTGCTCGACGGTGACGGCGCCGGAGAGCGGGCCCGACGTGCGCAGCGCCATCGTCACGAGGATGATCGTGGCGAGGCTCGAGACGACGCCGCTCGCGAAGTAGTAGACGCCGAAGATCGTCGAGAACCACGACGGCTCGAGCGACATGATCCAGTCGAACGCCGCGAACGTGAGGCTCAGCGCGAAGAGCATCGTCGCGCCCGGAGCGAACTTCGCGGCGCGCAGCGTGAGCTTCGGGTCCTTCGAGCTGTCCTGCGCGGTCGAGAAGCCGAAGAGGCGAATCGCGAGCAGCGCCCAGATCACGAAGTAGATGCCGACGCGGGCGAGGAAGAAGCCCTTGTTCAGCCAGCCGGACTTCGCGCCCATCGTCGCGTGGTGAATCTGGCCGTGCGCCTCGTGCAGCGCGTGCTCCGCGCCGCCGTGCGCCGGAGCGGCGGAGCCGCCGTGACCGACGGCAGCGCCGTGGCCGGGCACGATGCCGTTGTGGTCCATGCCGGGCTGCTCGCCGGCCGGGTTGCCCGGGGTGTCACTCGGACGACCTTCCGCCGCGCCCTGCCCGGACTTCGGATCCGCGCCGCGGTCGATCTGGCCGTCGTTCGAGCCGTGGCCCGAGGGCGGGATGTTCGCGCGGTCCTGCGCGTGCGCTTCCTTCACGAGCGAGATGGCGCCGATCGCGCCCGGCGTCGAGGCGCCGCCGCCGTGTCCTTCGTGGGAGAGCCACGGGAACAGGTGACCCATCGTGAGGAGCACCGGGATGAACAGCGGCGCCATGACGAGGAGGCCGTTCGAGAAGAACTCGGCCGTCCGGCGCACCGTCACGCTCCACCCGGCCGACGTCAGGTGCTGGATGAGCACGAAGAACGTCGCGCCGAGCGCAATCGCGAGGCACGTCATGAATGCGAAGAGCCACGAGAACGCGAAACGCCTCGGGTCCATCGCGAAGCCGGCCGCCGCGCCGGCGAGGCCGAGCGCGCCGATACCGGCGAAGATCTTCCACGCCCCCGCCCAGGAGCCGGTGAGATCCCAGCTCTGCTTGGCGTCTGTCTTCTTGGCGGCGCTCACGGTGCACCCTCCACCTTCGGCTGAGCGACCTGCAGCGCACGCACGTACGCGACGATGGCCCAGCGGTCGTTGACCGGAATCTGCATGCCGTAGGGCGGCATGTTGCTCTTGCCGTTCGTGATCGTCGCGAAGATCTGCCCGTCCGGCATGTGACGGAGCCGATCCTGGTGGAACGTCGGCGGAACGAAGGCCGTCGCACCGCCGCTCACCGCGCGCTTCTTCACGAGACCATTACCGCCGCCCGTCGCGTCATGGCACGGCGTGCAGTAGATGCCGTAGCGCGCCTGGCCGCGAGCGAGGAGCTTGTCCATGCCGCCCATCCGCGTGACGACCTCCTTCGGGATCTCGAGCACGTAGCCCGTCTGATCCTCGAGGCGGCCCTGCCCGATGCGCGGGTCGACCTCGGCATCGTGCGCGACGACGCCTTCGACGAGCGGACGCATCGCGCGGTGATCCGCGAAGAAGCCCGACTCCTCTTGGATGTCGTACTTCGGCTGGTCGAACATGTTGCGGATGCCGAAGATGGGCGTCTCTTTCGACGTCTGGCCGCGGCAGCCCGTCGTGCCCGCGAGCGCCGTCGCCGCGGTGAGGGCAATGAGGAGAGAGCGATTCATGCGTGGGCCTCGTCCAGGTCCTCGCCGCCTTCTTCGTCGTCGTAGACGGTCTCGACGGCGGTGGCGTGCGCGTCCTCGAGCAGCTTCTTCGTGCGGTCGAGATCGAACTTCGGGTCCGTCGCCTCGACGGAGACGAAGAACTTGTCGTTCGAGAACGCCGCGAAGCGCTCCGAGTTGAAGATCGGGTGGTGGTGCCGCGGAAGGCGGTTCAGGTGGAACATGCCGAACACCGTCGCGAACGCGGAGAGCAGGACGGTGAGCTCGAACATGATCGGAACCATCGACGGAAGGCTCGACACGCTGGCGGGCTTGCCACCGATGATGAGCGGATAGTCGATGTTGTTCATCCAGTGCATCATCGTGAACGCCAGCGTCGTGCCGAGAAGGCCGACCGGGAACACGATGAGGCCGAGCTTCGAGTCGCCTAGGCCCATCGCGGCGTCCATGCCGTGGATGGGGAACGGCGAGTGCGCGTCGAACGCCTTGTAGCCGGCGTCTCGGAGCGCCTCGGCGGCGTGCAGGACGGCGCCCGGGCTGTCGAACTCGGCGAGCAGGAGCGCGGGCTTGTCGCCCTCGCTCGGCTGCTGCGGCTTCGCGTCGGTCTTTCCTGATTCGAAGACGCTCATCACTCGGCCTCCGCGGCAGCGGGCTCCGGATGGTGACCGCCGGGCGCGGCGTATCCGCCGCCGTGCTCGCCTTCACCGTGGTGGGGGTCGGCCTCGGGCATGACGCCCTTCACTTCCGCGATCGCGATCATCGGGACCCAGCGGATGAAGAGGAGGAACGCGGTGAAGAAGAGGCCGAGCGTTCCGGCGTACGTGAAGATGTCGACCAGCGTCGGGCGGAACCAGCCCCACGAGGACGGGAGGAAGTCGCGGTAGAGCGAGGTCACGATGATGACGAAGCGCTCGAACCACATGCCGATGTTCACGAGGATCGACACGACGAACATCACGGGGATGCTCGTGCGGAACCGCTTGAACCAGAACACCTGCGGGCTGAGGACGTTGCAGGAGATCATGATCCAGTACGCCCAGGCCATCGGGCCGGTCAGGCGGTTGTGCACGAACAGGAAGCGCTCGTACTCGTTGCCGCCGTACCAGGCGATGAAGAACTCCATGCCGTACGCGTAGCCAACGAGCGATCCCGTCGTGAGGATGATCTTGTTCATCAGCTCGAGGTGCTTCATGAGCACCAGCGAGCGCATGCCGTACACCGCGCGGGTGATGAGCATGAGCGTCATGACCATCGCGAAGCCGGAGAAGACGGCGCCGGCGACGAAGTACGGCGGGAAGATCGTCGTGTGCCAGCCCGGCATGAGCGACGTCGCGAAGTCGAACGAGACGACGCTGTGCACGGAGAGGACGAGCGGCGTCGAGAGCGCAGCGAGGATCAGGTACGCGCGCTCGTAGTTCTGCCAGTGGCGGTTCGCGCCGCGCCAGCCAAGCGCGAGGGCGCCGTACACGAGGCGGCGGTACTTGTTCTTCGCGCGGTCACGGAGCGTCGCGAAGTCGGGGATGAGACCCACGAACCAGAACAGCGTCGACACCGTGAAGTACGTGCTGACCGCGAAGACGTCCCAGATGAGCGGGCTCTTGAAGTTCGGCCAGATGCTCATCTCGTTCGGCAGCGGCAGCATGTAGTACGCGTACCAAGCGCGTCCGACGTGGATGCCGGGGAAGATGAGCGCGCAGATGACGGCGAAGATCGTCATCGCTTCGGAGAAGCGGTTGATGGCCGTGCGCCACTTCTGACGGAAGAGGAAGAGGACGGCGCTGATCAGCGTGCCGGCGTGACCGATACCGATCCACCACACGAAGTTCGTGATGTCCCACGCCCAGTAGACGGGCGCGTTGTTTCCCCAGACGCCGACGCCGCTCCAGAAGAGGTAGCCGATCGCGAGCGTCATCACGCCGAGGAAGGTCACCGCGATGAGGAAGGCGACCCACCATGCGCGGGGTGCCTTGTTCTCCGTCACGCGGCAGACCGTCTCCGTGATGGAGCGGAAGGTCGTGCCTTCGCCGACGAGCGGCGACTCACCGAGTTCCTTGATGGGCAGATTCCAGGAAGACATGACTGAACCTCAGCCTCCCATCTCGGGGTTCGGGTTCCGGATCTTGCCGAGGTAGCTGGTGCGCGGATGCGTACCGAGCTCGGCGAGGAGCCGGTAGGAGCGATCCTTCGCGCGCCACTTGGCGACGGCGCTGTTCGGGTCGTTCAGGTCGCCGAAGACGATCGCGCCCGTCGGGCACGCCTGCTGGCACGCGCTCACGACGTCGCCGTCTTTGATCGGCTGGCCGGTCCGCTTGACCTTGATCTTGGCTTCCTGGATGCGCTGCACGCAGTACGTGCACTTCTCCATCACGCCACGCATACGGACCGTGACGTTCGGGTTGTAGTGCATCTTCTCGGTCTCGGGCACGTCCTCGTAGGCGCCGCCGCTCGTGTGGTAGTTGAGGAAGTTGAAGCGACGGACCTTGTACGGGCAGTTGTTCGCGCAGTAGCGCGTGCCGATGCACCGGTTGTAGGCCATGTCGTTCAGGCCCTCCGGCGAGTGCTCGGTGGCGTTGACCGGGCAGACGTTCTCGCACGGAGCCTCTTCGCAGTGCACGCACGCGACGGGCTGGAAGACGATCTGCGGATCGTTCGCGTCGAGACCGACGAAGTAGCGGTCGATGCGGAGCCAGTACATCTCGCGGCCGCGCCAGACCTGCTCCTTGCCGACGGCAGGGACGTTGTTCTCGATCTGGCAGGCGACGACGCACGCGTTGCAGCCGGTGCAGGACGAGAGGTCGATCCCCATGCCCCACTTGTGCTGCTTCGAGTAGTCCTGCTTGTTCCAGAGCGGCAGGACGTTCGGATCCGGCGCGCCCGACTTGCGGACCGGGATGACGTTGCCGTCCTTGTCGATGTCCTTCCGCTCGGTGTCGGCGAACATCGGGAAGAACGCCTGCTTCTTGTACTCGTCGAGCGTCGCGTCGATCGCGACCGGGCGGCCCTCCATCGAGCCGTGCTCCTGCGTCTGCGAGATCTTGTAGTAGTGCGTCTCGACGTCGAACGGGTCGTCCGGACGGATGCGGCCTGCCGCGGGGCTCTCGCCCGCCGCCATGCCGACGCGACGGAGCTTGTCCCGGAGAGCATCGAGCTCGCCGGCGCCGAGCTTCGTCGCCTTGACGCCGGATGCCATCCAGAGCGCGTCCGTCGTGCGAAGACCGGAGACGTCGAAGCCGTGCTTGTTGCCGTAGCGGCCGGCCTTCTGCCGGCCCCACCCGAGGACGAGACCGATCGAGTTGTCGGCCTGGCCCGGGGTGATCCACACCGCGACGTCGGCCGAAGCCGCGCCGCGCGTGAGGCGCACGACCTGGCCGTTGCCGACGTCGAGCGCCTGCGCCGTCGCCTTGGAGATCGTCGCGACGTTGTCCCAGGTGACCTTGTTGATGGGGTCCGGGAGCTCGAGGAGCTGCGGGTTGTTCGCGTAGCGTCCGTCGAGGAGCTTCGGGCACGGAGCGAAGGTGACCTCGAGGTTGTCCGGCGAGAGCGCCCCGGCCGCCTTCGGCTGCGCGAACGCCGCGGAGATCTCGCCGGCGCGCGGCGTGAGGTTCGGGAACGGCTTCGCAGCCGCGCCGAGCACGCCCTTCTTGAGAGCCTCCGCCCACGCGCGCGTCATCATCCCCGCGCTGGAGAGCGAGCCACGCACCGTCTGCTGCACGAGGTCGTAGCCCTTCGGCGACGCCTCACCGGCGAGACGGGCGAGGATCTCGATGTCGCTGCGCCCGTTGAAGAGCGGCGCGATGAGCGGCTGCTGCACGGCGACGGTGCCGTCGACCGCGCGCTGATCGCCCCACGCCTCGAGCTCGTGCGCGCGCGGCGCATGCCATAGGCACGCCTCGCTCGTCTCGTTGAGGTGCAGAGAGACGTGGAGCGAAGAGCCGAGCGCGCGGAGGCGCTCGCCGAACTTCAGGTCGGCCGGCGCGTCGTACACCGGGTTGCCGCCGAGGATGATCAGCGTGCCGACGGCGTTCTTCGCCATGTCGTCGACGAGCGCCTTCAGGCTCGTCGCCGCGTCGGTCTCGAGCGGGTCGGCGGCCGGGAAGTACTCGACCGTGTGACCCGCGTTGCCGAGCGCCGCGTTGAGCGCGTGCACGAGCGCGTGGACGCGAGGCGGCTGACGAGAGCCCGCGACGAGCACGCTCTTGCCGCGCGCACCGACGAGCTCCTTGGCGACGACCTTGAGCCACTTCTCCGGGATGCCCGCTGCATCGGCCTTGCCGGCAGCATCCTTCGCCGCGCCGAGATCGACGCCCTGCGCGCCGAGCTCCTTCGCGAGCGCGAGGAGGTACTTCTCCACGTCCTGCGCCGGGAGGCGGAGGCGGTGGTCGGCGTTCATGCCCGTGAGGGTGAACGACGGCTCCACGACGTAGAGGCGGTTCATCGGGTCGTTCGCGCCGTTCGCGAGCTTGCGGCCGGCGATGAACTCGCGGTTCGCGCGCACGTTCGCGGTCTCGGTTCCGAGGAAGTCGGAGTCGAGCGAAACGATGACCTTCGCCTGGGAGAAGCGCGGGACCACGTTGACGACTTGGCCGAACGCGAGGCGAGCGCCTTCGCGGCAGCTCGAATCGTTCACCGACGACCAGACGTGGATCTTCGCCTGCGGGAGCTTCGCCTGGAGCGCGTCGCGGAGACGGATGAACGTCGGCGACGTCGTCGGCTCGACGAGGAGGCGGAGCTTGGCGCCGCCGTCGGCCTGCGCAGAGCGCGCGACGTCGGCGAGGAACGCGTCGACCTCACCCCACGTCGCGGGATTGTGCGCGGGGCTGCCGCCGGTGGCCGGCAGGCGCGTGCCCTTCATCGGCGACGGCGAACGATCGGGATCGTAGAGGTCGTAGATGATGCCCTGCGTGATCGCGTCCGTCGCGCCCATGCTCGACGGGTGCTCCGGGTTGCCCTCGATCTTCGTCGGGCGGCCTTCGTGGCTCTCGACGAGGAGGCCGATCGCGTCGCCGCGGTGCTGCCGAACGGTCGCGTAGTACTGCGCGACGCCGGGGAGCAGCTGCTCGGGGGCCTTCGAGTACGGAAGGATCTTCTCGACGGGACGGCGCGCGCAGCCTTCGGCGGCGAGCGCGGCGGACGCGCCGGCGAAGAACATGAACCCGCGACGGCCGATCGAGGCCTCGCCGGGATCCGCGCTCTTCTCCTCACGACCACGACGCAGCTTCACGAGCTTCGCGTCGCCCGCGGCGGCGGTCGCTGCGAGCTCCGACGACGCGCGCTTCTGCGCGGCGGCGGGATCGGCGAGCTCGTCGAGGCTCTTCCAGAAGACCTTCGCGCCGTCCTGGACGGGCGCGTGCTTGTACGGTTCGCGGCGGCTCATCGGTGACACCCCGAGCAGTGCTGCGGCGGATGCACGTCGGGCGGGGTCCATCCCGCCGCCATCTCGGGCTTCCACTCCATGTTCGTGACTTGGTCCTTCGGCCGGAGATTCGGCTTCGGGTCGCGGTGGCAATCGAGGCACCAGCTCATGCTGAGCGGCGTCTCGGCGCGGACGACGTCCATCTGGTCGACGCGCCCGTGGCACGTGGCGCAGCCGACGCCGACGGCGACGTGGGCGCTATGGTCGAAGTACGCGTGGTCGGGCAGCTTGTGGATCTGCACCCACTCGACGGGCTTGCCGCTTTCCCAGCTGGCGCGGATCGGCGCGAGGCGCGCGCTCTCCGTCTTCACCATCGCGTGGCAACCCATGCAGGTCTGCGTCGGCGGGATCATCGCCTTCGCGGCGACCTCCACGTTCGCGTGGCAGTACCGGCAGTCCATGCCCATCTGCCCCGCGTGGAGGCGGTGCGAATAGGGCACGGGTTGCGTCGGGGCGTAGCCGACCTGGAAGTTCTTCGGCGTGACGTAGTACCAGATCGCGCCGATCAGGAGCGCCGGCACGACCGCACCCACGCCTCCGAGGATGAGCGGGAGCTTGTTGAGCGACCGGGGAAAGATCTGCATGCTGGGCTCGCGTGACTGCGGTTCACTCGCGTGGGGTGGGCCTCAGGCCTTCGGCCGGCTTTCACCGGCGCACGACCACGAGGCGCAACACGCACGACGGCGCGCCGCGTGGGACGCCGACGAAATCAGGGGTCGACGGCCGGCGCTCTTATAGAGGAGGCGCGTCCACGCGTACAAGTCCCCGCTTGGCGGGAAAGGCGCGAAAGTTTTGCGTTCAAGACCGAGGGCGGCCGCTTCGCGAGGCCAGCGACTCCGCCTCGTCACGATGCGTCGGGCAGTCGCGGGCCAAGATCACGAGCTCGCTCCCGGACGGTGCCGGCTTCCTGGCGGTCACCGTTCGCGCCGTGGATTCGACCTGCTCGCTCGCGACGGGCTCGCGCAAACTGGCGCGCACGGCGACGAGCATCCCGAGGTGGAACTCGAAGCGAGCGCTGACGGCGCGCGCCGCGGCGGCATCTCTGGCGGTCCACTCGAGCGTCGTGTCCTCGCCGGGGCTCGCGCCGAGACGGGTCTGCCACGACCCCGGGCCGCCGCCGTCGAACCGGTCCCGCACGTCACGCGGGGACATGCCGAGACGGATCCCGGGCAGCGCGTCGAGCGTCGGCTCCGCACGCGCGCACCCGGCGGAGAGCGGTGCGACCGCGATGCCGGACACCGACGCCGCGGGAAGCAGCACGCCGAGCACGAGCGCGAACGCAGACGGGCGAGCGGCGCGCGTGGACATGAAGACTCGCCGTGCGGAATAGGGGCGAGCCCGCGAGCCGTCAAGCCGGCGATCAGAACGCGACCGCGGCGCCGCCGCCGGCCGTCGCCCACGGCGAGCCCCACTCGTCGACGGTGGTGCCCGCGAAGCGGATCGCGACGGGAGGCACCGCCGCGGCCACGCGTCCTTCGACGAACGCGGACACCGCACCGAGCACGGCCTCGACACGGAGCCGCGCCGTCGGCGAGATCGCCCAGGCTTCGTCTTCGCGCGACGTGAACGGTGCCGTCGCGCGGCCGCCGACGCGGAGGTGCGTCGCCCACGCGCCGAGAGCGACCGACGCGGCGGCGTGCGAGCCGAGCGGAGCGCGCGCAACGAGCTCCGGCCCGAACGCGAGCGCACGCGTGTCGGCCGCGCCCTCGCGCGCCTCGAGGGTGCCGGCGCCCACTTGCAGCGTGCCGCCGACGCCGACGCCGAACGCGACCGCGCCGAGACGAAGCGGTCTCGGGTACGCGGCGGCCGACGCGGACACCGCAGCACCCGGCGAAGCGGCGCCGAGCATGACGGCCGCGCCGAGCGCGAGCTCGAAGGAGGTCCGAGCCGCAGGCGAGCGCGCGGGCGGCGGGACGACGTCGGCGGCGGGTGGCGGAGGCGCCGGCGCCACCGGTGGCGGCACCGGAGGAGCGGGACGGGCGACGAGCGGCAGAAGCCGCGCGCGGACCTCCTCGGCCGCCTTGAGGGCGTCCGAACGCGGCGAGGAGAGCGGGTGGTACGCGAGGGTTCCGTCCGGCGCGGGCTCGTAGAGCCCGAGCTCGTTCGGGGCGACGACGACCAGCACCGTCTCGCCGGAGGTGATCGCGACCTTCTCTTCGCGCGCGACCGTCATCCCGAGCTGCTCGAGCTCGAGGACGAGGCGCGACGCGAACGGCTCCCCTTCCCTCGTGCTCGCGACCACACCGACGTCCGCGGCGCTCGCCGAACGGGACGCGCAGACGAGGGCGAGCCCGGCGAGCGTCGACGCGGCCGCGCGCCCGCTCATTGCTCCGCTTCGGCGACGGATCGCGCGTACGCCGCGTGCGCGCCGTTCGGGTAGCGCGCGAGATATTCGCCCGCGAGCGTCTTCGCACGCGCGCGCGCGCCGCGGCCGTGCTCGACCTCGACGAGGCGACCGAGCGCCTCCTGCGCGAACGTCCCGGAAGGCTCGTGGGCGACGGCCTCGAACCAGCGCACCGCCTCTTCCGCCGAGCCTGCGGCCCACGCCATGCGGCCGAGGAGGAAGGCGGCCTTCTGCGCCTCGGGCGCGGTCGGAAACCGCTCGCGGACGCGCATGTAGAGTGCACGTGCTCGAGCGTCGTCTCGCGAGAGACGTGCGGCGTCGGCGAGGGCAACCAGGGTGGCCGCCGGCTCGTGCGCCAGCGCGGCGTCGACGTCGCGCGTGCTCATGGCTGCATTCGCTCCGACGAAGTCGCCGCGCGTTGCGAGCGTCTTCCAGCGTGGAGCGACGACGGCGGCGGGGACGGGGACGGCGGATGCTGCCGGTGCGGCGGGCTCTTCGACGCGTGCATCTTGCACCTTTCCATCGAGCTCGGGTCCTCCGGAAGGCATGGACGAGGGTGCGGCCGGAGGCGGCGCCGAGCTGGGGGCCGCGGTCGCCTCGCACGAGAACGTCTTGCGAGCTGGCGCCGAGAGCCGTTCGTCCGCGACGCACGGGCCGGACACGACGACCGTGCCCTCGGACATGGCGACGGTGAGCTCTTTCTTCTCGGGATCCCACGCCGCGTCGAACTTCGTGCCGGTGACGTGAATGCCGAACGGCCCCGCGTGGACGTCCCAGCGCGTCTCCGCGGTGTGCACGACATCGGCCGTCAACGAGCCCGTGCGGAGGGTGACCGAGGCGCCGTGCGGACGCACCTCGTCGACCACCGCGGTCGCGCCGCGCGCGAGCACCAGCGTCGTTCCGTCGTCGAAACGCAGCGGCACGCTTCGGTCCGCGGCGTGGGTGGTCCCGACCGCGGCGGTCGCCGCGCGGCCGCGAAGCAGCGCGGTGGCGAAGAGGAGGAGAAGAACGACCAGCGCCGAAGCCGCCGCGGCCGTGACGTGCACGCGCCGCTGCGCGTGCGTCCGCTTTCGCGCGATGCCTTCGAGGAGAGCGTCGGACGAGGGCAGGTCCTGCGCGGCGAGCGAGCGATCCTGCTCGCACGCGACGCGCGCGCCGAGCTCGTGAAGGGCGGGCCTCATCGATTGCCTCCACGGAGCCATGGAGCGGCGGACGCCTCTTCGACTCCAAGCACGGCGACGAGCTCGCTCTCGGCTTGCTGCAGATGGCGCTTGATGGTGGCGAGCGACACGCCCATCGCATCGGCGATTTCCTTGTGCCCCATGCCCTCGACGTGCCGGAGCGTCACGCACACCTGCGAACGTTCGGAGAGCTTCGCAACGGCCTCGTAGAACGAGCGAACGTCTTCCGGGATGTCGACTCCGCCGCGGCGGGCGGCGAGCTCCGCGAGGTCGTCGCTCGCGAAGAACGAAAGCCAACGGGCGCGTCGCCGCTTCCGCAGCGCCTCACGCGCGACGAGCACGGTGACCGACGTGACGAACCCGGGCAGCGCATCGGGCGGGTCGACCTTGGAGAGCCTCTGGAACACACGGAACAGCGCCTCCTGGAGAAGGTCTTCGACATCGGGGCCCGGCCCGAGCATGCGCGTGAGCAGGCGATGAACGTGTCCCTTGAAACGATCGACGAGAATCTTGTCCGCGCCTGGCCGACCTTCCGTGATCGCCTCGATGAGCCGCGCGAAGCCATCCAGCGCGGGCTCGCGTACGAGCTCCGCGCGCTGCGTTTCGATAGGCACACCGAGGGAAGCGACGGTCATGGAAGACGGTGAGGCACGTTCAGGCGAGCGAGGCGGGAGCGCCCTTCACTTGAAGCGCGCCTCCATCCACTCGGCGACGAGCACGGACTCGTTCGCGGTGCGCTGCATGATGGAGACGTGGCGGCGCAGATAGCTGAACGCGTGCAGGTTCGTGACCGCGCGGAGGTCGCGTCGGTAGGCCAGGCTGCGCGTGTGCGTGAACGCGCCCGTCTCCGGGAATGCGTACTCCGTCTTTCCGACGAGGCGGGCGCCTTCGGCGACGTGGCAGTTGCCGCAGTCGATCGACTCCGCCGTGTGCACGTTCGGGTTCTGGATTCGCAGCGCCGCTTCGAACACGGGAGCGAGCGCAGCGGCGCCTGGCGTCCCTGCCTCGGGCCGCCCCGAGCGGACGAGAGCGACGATGGAGTCCGGCGCCACCTCCCCGAACCTCACCTCCGCGGACGGGATCGAGTGCGAGTCGCCCAGCGACGATCCGGAGACGACCTGCACCGAGGTGCCGATCTTCGGGATCTGCTTGGACACGAGCACGTCGCCTTCGCCGCGGTCGTACGTCGTGAAGTTCCAGCCGTCGCTGTCCGGCTCGAAGTTGTGATCGAACGCCGTGATGCGACCGATGCGCGCGCCGCCGAGGTGGAAGAGGACGATGTTCCGAAGCCCGGCCGCGAACGCGCCCTCGAGACCTTGCGCCGCGAGGATGGGGTGCGGCGCGAGCTCGTGGAGCGCGAGGTCGCCGTTCTTCCCCTTGAGGAACAGGATCTCCTTCGCCATGCCGACGAGCTCGCTCTCCGGCACGTCGTAGACGACGTGGAGGGCGCCGTCGGTCGCGGCGGTACCGGACGAAGGATCCCCTTCGTCACCGGCGGTCTTCTCGTAGAGGGCCTGGAACACCGCGCGGACTTCGCTCGTGCAGGCACCCGCCTTCCGCGCAGAGCACGGGTCGAGTCGAAGCCCGACGAGCCGCAACTCGGCGTAGCCCAGGTTCGGCACGTTGCCGGTTCGATCGAGGGGACCGCCGCCGGTGACCGTGTCGACCATCGCCTCCGGGAGGAGCGCGCCGTAGTTGCCGATCTCGCTCGGCGCGATCATCCCGGCGGTCCCGTGCTCGGGAAGCGGGTAGAGGATCGAGACGTCGGTCGTGCCGACGAGCCCCGTATACGGCCCGGTGGCCGGCGCAGGGATCGTGTCCGTCGACCGCGGAGCGCCCGGCGCGGCCGTATCGCCGGGCGCCGGCGTCGAGGTCGTCTGCGGCGCGCCGATCGGATCGACCGCCGTGACGCCACCACACGCCGTCGCCGCGGCGAGGACGGCAGCGAACAGCGCGTGGCGCGCCCCGGCGGGCAACGAAAAAGCTGAGGAAGAGCGGGTCATGGCAGGTAGATGGCCGGACCCCGCCGCTATGGCTCACGGAAAGCGCACGCGCCACTCGCGCGCGCGATTTCCCGGCTAGTTGCAGTCCGGGTGGAGCGCTTTGACCGTCGCTTCGAGGCAGTCCTCGATCTGCTCGCACGGTTTGTCGAGGCACGCCGTCAGCTTGACGAGCGCGCTCGGTTCGATCGCGGGGAACACGGGGCAGCTGTCGTCGTCGAAACCTTTTCCGCCGCTCGCCTTGCATTCGGCGTAGCGCTTGGCGCAGCGGTCGGCCTCGGCCGTCGACCGGCCGCGCCCCGCTTCCCCGAGGCAGCTGTCGTCGCTCGTGCGTGCGCCGCAGTCGGGATTCGTGCGGCACGACAGATACGCGTCGGGCGCGGCGAGCAAGACCGTGCGGCACCGGTAGTCGCGCCCGCAGCCGCTCCGATCGAAGACGACGCTCGTGCCGGAATCGGCGGCGCACGTGGTGACGCGGCTCTCGCGGTCGGCGCAGTACTGCGCCTCCGTGCGCGAGACGATGCCCACGCCGGAGGACGAGCCAGCGGTGTTGCCCGAGCAAGCCACGACGACGGAAGCGGCGAGGGCGGACAACGCAGCCGAACGAAGCCAAGGAAGTGCGTTCATGGGCTCCGACAATGCTGCTCGCGATCGAGGTCCGTCAAGCGGGCACGCGCTTGCGCCACGACGAATGCGCGTGTCGCGTCAGCTTGGCGCGACGCGCGCCGTGGTGTCGCCAGCACGCGGGCGATCGTCCGAAAACCAAGCCACGTCGTCGCGAGCACACGTCTTGCTGACGGCGCGCGCATGGCTCTCCGCTTCCGACCGCTCTCGCTTCTCCTCGTCGTCACCTCCACGTTCGCGTGCGCTTCGCTCGCGTGCAGCGGCAGCGGCACCGGCACGCCCGTCGGCGACGTCTTCGGCGCGCCCGACGCCGGGAAGAACAACGCGCAACCGAGCGCGCCGGACGGCGGCGGCGGTAGCAGCGGGCAATTCGGCGAGCCCGAGCCCGGCGAGCCGGCGGCCGACGCGGGCCCGACGACCCCGAGCGAGTTCCCGGCGCCTACGGGGGATGCCGACGCGGCGATGCACGTCCCGCAGACGAACGGACAGATCACGAGCCGCGATCTCGTTCTCTCGCAGACGAAGAAGACCGAGGGTCTACCGATGTCGAGCTCCGCGTACTACGCGACGTGCCCTCTCTACGCGCCCAGCATCCCGCCCGCGTCGGTTCCGTACGTCTGGGTCGAGGTGAGAAACCCGGGTGCGAAGCGCGCGCTCACGTCGATCTGGACGAGCAGCATCCCCGGAACGACCGCCGCCGACACGAGCGATGCCATCGCCGTGTTCTCCGGCGCGAACGTGCCGACGGAGAAGACGGGCTGCGTGGGGCGGGCGGTCCGTTACTGCGCCGAGGAGCCGTGCACCGAAGGGCCGGGGTTGTCCGCGCTTTCGGGGAACGCCGTCGAGATCGCCGCGGGCGCGTCCGTTCTCGTGTTCGTGCAGGGTCTGCCCACGCAGACCGGCGGCTTCCGACTTTCGGTGAAGACCGAGCTCCTCCAGTGACGGTGACGGTTCAGTCGCGATCCTCGTCCGTGATCTCGAAGTACACGGGGCAGTGATCGCTGACGCTCCAGTAGCTCGTCCCGTGGTCCTTGCTGTCGGACTCGAAGGGCTTGCAGGCGCGCTCGAAGCAGTGCGCGCCTGCGGTGAGCGGCACGGACGTATCGCGCTCGGCGAGCGACGCGAGGAACACGTGGTCGATGAACGAAGGCTCGAGGACGGGGTTCTGAGGACCTTTCGTGTGGTACGTCGAGCACGTCGACTCCGGCTCGGCGCGCGCGAGACCGGTGCCCTCGCTCGCGAGGGCGCTCTCGAACGCGGGCAGCTCCTGCTCGCCGCGCGCGGTGTTCATGTCCCCGAGCACGACGACGTCGCCGTCGCCGTGTTTGCTGCGTAGCGCCGCGACGACCTTCGCCATCTCGGCGGCTTGCTGCGCGCGCAGCGTGGCGCGGCCACCCGTGTCTCCCGATGCGAGATGAACGACGACGACGTCGAAGTCGGCGCCTCCCGATTTCGTGCTGACGACGCGGGCCGAGAGCGCGGCTCGCAACGTCGCGCGCGTCGCCACCTCGGGATGAACGCGCGGCTCCTCGAGGCGCACGTGATCCGTTCGCACGACGAGGCCGACGTGCTGCGGGTGATCCCATTCCAAGCTGTACGCGGCCGCATACGACTTGCCCGTCCTCGCGCCGAGGCGACCGAGCACGTCGTCGAAGCGCGCCGTGTCGTTGATCTCCTGCACGGCGAGGACGTCGAAGTCGAGCTTCGCGAGGATGTCGAGCAGCGCGTCTTCGTCCGTCTCCGTCTGCTTGCGTACGAGAGGCGGAGGGCGCGTGTCGCGGTCGGGCGCGGCGGCCGCTCCTCCGTCGGCTCCCGCGTCGGGGTCGGCGACGCCCATCACGTCCTTCGGGAAGTTCCGGATGTTGAAGGTCGCGATGCGGAGATTGCCCGTCTTCGGGGGAGCGGGGGACCACGTCCGGTCCGGCCGCGAGCCGACCTCGTCTTCGTTCGTCTCGGCAGAAGTGCCCGGCGCGCATGCGGTAGACGCGGCGGCGCTCCCGGCGACGGCGAGCACGGCGAGCGAAGCGGCGAGCAGACGACGCATGCGCCGGCCCCGAGCACGGGGCGCGCCAGACGGCCGGCGCGACCGAAGTGTAGGAAAACGTAGGCGACCGAACGGGCGCCGAGGCCGCTCGCGACTTCCTACGGATCGCTTCGGTGGATCGCGGTCGGCCCAGAAGGCCGGCGGCGCGGCGTCAGGCGTCGATGACGAGCGCCGCGAAGAGGAGCACGAGATAGAGGATGGAGATCCCGAAGAGGGACTTCGCCCACTTCGTTCCGCTCCCCTCCTTCAGTCCCCAGCAGCCCCACCCGAAGAACACCGCGCCGAGCACGGTCGCCGTGATGAGGTAGCCGTGGTGGGCGACGCCGAGCGGCACCACGAGGAGGCTCGCGGCGACGCCGGCGAAGATCCAGCGCACGATCGTGTGACGCGACGCGAGCTCGCCGTGCACGTTCGGCATCACCACGAGGCCGGCGCGCGCGTAGTCGGCCTTGCGGAAGAGGGCGATCGCCACGAAGTGCGGGATCTGCCAGAGGAACATGATCGCGAAGAGCACGGCGCCCGCGGCATCGATCCGGCCGGTCACGGCGGTCCACCCGAGGAGCGGCGGAATCGCACCGGGGATCGCGCCGACGTGGAGCGCGTACGCGGAGTGCTGCTTCAGCGGCGTGTACGCGAGCACGTAGAGGAGGTTGGCGAGCACGGCGAGCAGGGCCGTGAGCGGATTCGCGCCGATCGCGAGGATCGGGACCGCCACCGCGGACAGCGCGACCCCGAACCAGAGCGCGACGCGAGGCGCCATGCGCCCCGTCGGAAGCGGGCGGTTCTTCGTCCGGGCCATGTGCCGATCGACATCGCGCTCGATGTACATGTTGAGCGCGTTGGCGCCGGAGACGATGAGCGCGGTGCCGAGAAGCGTCGCCAGGACGGTCGCGGTCGACGGCGCCTCGACGTCCGGCATCCGGCGCGAGAGGAAGAGCCCTCCGGCCGCGGTGATCACGACCATCAACGTGATGCGCGGCTTCGCGAGCGCGACCAAATCGCGGGCGGCGACGCCCGGCGCTCCGGCGGAGATTGCTTCGGCCGCGTCCGCGAGGGGCTTCTGCATGGTGGCGCGGGCTGAATAGGGAGAGCCCTCGACCGCGTCAAGCCAATCCGAGCCGCCGGTGAGCCGGATCCGGGCGAAGGCGGCCGGGATTTCACCCGCCCCACCCAGGAAATGTCCGGTACGCTGGTCTTCCGCTCCGGCCCGCGCTGCCGCAGTTCTGCGCGATTCGCCGGCCGCGCTGACCGGCACAATGCAAACGTCGCCTCCGCCTCGCCATCCACGCGCAGGTATCCCGTCGTTCGAAACGAAGCTGGAAAACGAGGAGGAGGTCCTCGATTCCCTCCTCGTTGCCCTCGCGCGGAACCAGCTCGACGAAGGGCTCTGGAAAGAGCTCCACGATGCTGCCGTCCGCTTCGATCGGGTGAGCGAGCTCGCGTTCGCCTACGAGTCGCTCGCGCAAGGCCGCAAGCTGAAGACGTACTTGCCGCCCGTGCAGGCGGAGCTCTTCTTCCGTGCGGCGACCTTCTTCGGCGAGGTCCTCGGCGACGAGTTCGGCGCGACGACGTACCTCGAACGCGCCCTCGGCGCGTACCCCGCGCATGCCGGTGCCTTCGAGCGCATCGACGCGCAGCTCACGCGCGTGGACGACCACAAGAAGCTCGCCGACCTGTGCATCCAGACCGCTTCGCACCGGTCGCGCGAGGAGCAGGTCGTCCTCTACAAGCGAGCCGCGGCGCTCTACGAGCGCGGCAACCTCGAAGACAAGGCGATCGAGACGTACCAGCAGCTCGTGCGCATGGAGCCCGGCGACGAGCAGCTCCGCGACGCGCTCGAGGGCCGTTACGTCCGTGCGAATCGTTATCGTGACGTCGCGCGCATGCTCGAGCAGGCGCTCGCTGCGGAACCGGCGCCCGCGGGGGACGACGCCGCACGCATTCGCGGCAAGCTGATCGAGGTATTCGCGAACCAGCTGAAAGAGCCGGAGCGCGCGATGCCCCACGTCGAGGCGCTTCTCGAGGTGGATCCCACGCACCCGGACGCGCGGCGCATCGCGACGCGCCTCCTCGAGAGCAAAGGCCTCGCGGCACGCGCCGCCGCTGCCCTCGCCGAAGGCGCTCCGACGACGGAAGAGCGCGCGCGCTACCTCGGCATCGAGCTCGAGAACACGCGAGGCCCGCGCCGGCGCGACGTGCTCCGGCGGATCGGCCTCTTGAAGCAGGACGAGCTCGGCGACGCCCAGGGTGCGTTCGATGCGTTCGAGCAAGCGCTCGGCATCGACCCCGCCGACGACGAGCTCCGCCGGCGGTACATCGCGCTCGGCACGCAGCTCAAGGGTCCGCTCGAGATCGCGCGCACGTTCGCGCGGGTGTCGACCGTCGCGAAGGACGCATCCATTCGCTCGCGGATCACGGCGGAGATGGGCGAGCTCCTCCTTCGCGGAGGCGACGCGAAGCGGGCCCGCACGACGCTCGCCGGGGTGCTCTCGGCCCCGAGCGCCGATCCTGCCGCCGTGCTCGTCGCGGCGCGCGCGCTTGCGGGCGTGTACGAGGCGGAGCGCGACGCGAAGAACCTCGTCGAGGTCCTCTCCCGTATCGGCGAGCTCTCGGAAGACGCCGAGGAGAAGCAACGCGCGAACGAACGGGTTGCACAGATCTCCGGTGAAGAGCTCGGCGACGTGGAGCGGGCAATCGCGGCATGGCGCCGGCTCGTCGACACGTCGGCCCGCGATCGCGCGCTCGCCGCTCTCGAGCCGCTCTACGAGCAGCGCGGCGAATGGATCGACCTGTCGTTCGTGCTCGAGCAGCGCGCGAAGGACCTCCCGGATCGCGGCAAGGCGCGCGCGCTCTCGTTCCGCGCTGCGGAGGTGCTCACGCAGAAGGCGAAGGACGCGACGAGCGCGGCCGAGGCGTGGCGCCAGATGCTCGAGAGGTATGGACCGGCGCGCGACGTGTACGCGCAGTACGTCCCCATCCTGGAAGCGACGCGCAGCTGGCCGGAGCTCGCGGCGGCCCTCGCCGCCGACGCCGAGCTCGCGCCCGTCGACGAACGACCGGCGATCCTGGCGCGGCTCGGAAACGTGTATCTTACACGAACCCGCGAGCAGGACGCCGCGATCGACGCCTTCCGCCGCGCGCTCGCCATCGATCCACACGAGAAGACGTCGCGCGCGACGCTCGAGAAGCTGCTCGCGGCCGGCGAGCACCGTCTCGCGGCTGCGAACGTGCTCGAGCCGATCTACCGGAAGAGCGACGACGTGGCCGGGCTCCTCCGCGTGCTCGACATCAAGGCGCAGCTCTCGCCCGTGGTCCGCGACCGGCTCGCGGCGCTCGAAGAGGCAGCCGACACGGCGATCGGCGTCTCGCGCGACAAGGCCCTCGAGCTCGTCGGGCGTGGCCTCGGCGAGGCCGCCTCCAGCGGCGAGCCCCTCGCTCCGTGGCTCGGCCGCTTCGACCTCTTCGTCGCCGACACGGACGGCAAGCGTCGCGCGGCGGTGCTCGCGAAGGCCCTCGGAGAGCACCCGATCGACAGCGCCGACCTGCTCACGCTCGCGAAGCGCGTCGGCGAGGAGCACGCGGCTTCCGGAGACCTCGGCGCGGCCCTCGCCGCGTACCGCCGGGCGCTGGCGTACGAGCCTGCCTCGACCGAGCTGATCGGCCGCGTCGACGAGCTCCTGCGCGAGCAGGGCAATCCGCGCGAACGCGTGGCCCTGTACCGCGCAGCGCTGGAGCGCAACCCGGACGCGGCGCGCCGGCGGCAGCTCTATCACTCGATCGGCGTCGTCGAACGCTACGAGCTCTCGAACCCGGAAGCCGCGATCGGCGCATACCGCCGCGCGCTCGGCGACGACCCCACCGACCACGCCGCGCACGTTGCGCTCGTCGAGCTCTTCACCGAGACGGAGGCATGGAGCGACCTCTGCGACGTGCTCGAAGCGCATCTCGAGCACGCGGCCACTCCCGAAGAAGCGCGTCGCACGCGCGCGCACCTCGCCGACGTTGCGGCCGCGCACGGAGAGCCCGAGCGCGCGGCGGTGCACGCGAGGACGCTGCTCGCCGACGCAGGCGTGACGACCGACGACCTCGATCTCGTCGAACGAGTCGCTTCGACGATCGCCGACGCCGAGCTCCTGCGCGCCGTGCTGGAACGGCGTCTCGCGGATGCGACGGACCCACGTCTCCAGGTGCAGTGCCTCGAGCGACTCGCATCGCTCGACCGCGAAGCGGGGTACATGACGCACGCGACCGAGCGCCTGAGGCAGGCGGCGGAAATCGCGCGCGGCATGGGCGACGACGGCGCCGCGATCGCGCTGCTCACGCGCCTCCGCGAGCTCGACCCGCGCGACCCGCAAGCGACCTCGCAGCTCGTCGAGCTCCACGAGCGTGCGGGAGACTACGCACGTGTGCCGGCGCTCGTTCGCGTGCTGCTCGACCTCGCGTCGGACGCGGAGACGCGCGTTCCCCTCCTCCGGAGCCTCGCGCGGACGCTCGCCGAACGGCTCGACGACCTCCCCGGCGCGTTCACCGCGGCGCGCAATGCATTCGCGCTCGCTCCGGCGGACCGCGACGTGCTCGCCGAGCTCGAAGCCCTCGCGATCCGGGCCGGCGCGACGGAAGACTTCGCCGACGCGATCGCCGATGCGGTGGTCGGCCTCGCCGATGCGAGCCCGGGGATCACCACCGAGCTCGCGCTCGCCAAGGCGCGCGTGCTCGCGACGAATCCGGAGACCGCGTCGGACGCGGCGGCGGCGTACCGGATGGTGCTCGAGCGCGCGAGCGACCTAGGGCACCGAGCGCAAGCCGCGGAAGGTCTCGACGCCGTGCTTCGGAGCATTCCGCGGAGCGAGGCCCGCGACGCAGACGTGCGCTGGCTGCACGAGTGGAGGGCCACGCACGCGGCGCCCGAGGACCGGGCACGTGTCGTCGCCACGTGGGCGGCGGTCGAGGAGAACGAGCTCGGCGATCCCGCACGCGCGCTGACGCTCTACCGGCGCGTGGTCGACCTCGACGGCGAGGACCTCGACGCGCTCGCCGCCGTCTCGCGGCTGGCGCTCGCGCAAGGCGACATCGAAGGCGCCCTCGCGGCGCTGCTCGCGCAACGCGCGGCTTCCGAAGGCGAAGCGAAGAACCGCCTCGACGTGCAGATCGCGACCATTCTCGCGGAGCGCGCCGGTCGCGGCCCGGAGGCGCTGGACCGCGTCGCCGCCGTGCTGGAGAGCGCGCCTCACGACGGAGAGGCCCTCGAGCTCGCCGCGAAGCTGCTGCGCGATCCCGAGGCCGGGGCGCGCGCAGCCGAGGTCCTCGAGCGATCGCTCGACGCCGTCGAGGACGCGTCGATGCGCGTCGACATCTTGCGGCGCCTCCTCGCGCACGGCACTCCAGGAGAGAGCACGCGCCTCGGGCAGTACGCGCGCCTCCTCGACATCTTGGTCGAGCAGGGACGCAGCGAAGAGGCCTTCCAGGTCGTGCTCGTTGCGGCCCACGAGCTGCCGGGCCATGCCGACCTGTGGGACCGCGCGGAGAACCTCGCGCGTCATCTCTCGACGCCGGAGCCGCTCGCCGGCCTCTACGAACAGGTCCTGCACGGCGAGCTGGCGAAGAACGATGCCGTCGAGCTCGGGCAGCGCGCCGTGGCGTTCTACGAGGAGTGGTTCGAAGACGGCGGACGCGTCGTCGGCATCCTCGAGCGCCTCCTCGCGATCGATCCGCAGGACACCTGGACGTTCGACCGGCTCAAGCTGATCTTCGACGCACAGGAGCGTTGGGACGACCTCTTCGCCCTCTACGATCGCGCGGCGGCCGACGCCGACGACGAACGCCGCATCGAGCTTCTCGAAGAGGCGGCGCAGGTCGCCAAGGACTTCGCGAATCACTCGCGCCGCGCGATCGGCTACTTCGAGCGGCTTCTCGAGCTGAAGCCCGGGAATGCTCGTCTTTCGGGCGCGCTGGCGCGCCTTTACGAGCGTCACGGCTGCCATCGCGAGCTCATCGGGCTCCGCGGCAATCGCATCGCATCGCTGCCCGAAGAAGAGGCGCAGCGCGAACGCGCGCGCATCGCATCGCTCTGGCTCGAGGAGCTCGGCGATGCCTCGAGCGCGCTCATCGTGGTGGAAGACATCCTCGCGCACCAGTCGGATGGCGGCGCCGGAGCGGCGATCGACGTCACCGCGTTGCTCGAGCGCGTCCTCGCCGCGGCCCCGCGCGCCGCGGAGGTCCGCGAGTCGGTGCTCCCTCCGCCGGAAGGACGGCGCGACTCGTACATGCCTACTGCCCCGAAGCGCGGGCTCGTTCGTCAGCGGGCCGCGGCGCTCTTGAAAGAGCGATACTCGACGCCCGGACACGAAGCCGACCTCGCGCGCGTGCTCGAAGTGGAGCTCGAGGCGGTGAAGAGCGTCAAAGAACGCATCCGCCGCCATCAGCAGATCGCCGCGCTCTACCTCCAGCTCGCCGACGACGACCAGGCGATGGACCACTTCGTCCAGCTGGTGCTCCTCGAGCCCGACGTCGCCGCGCATCGCAGCGAGCTCGCGACGATCGCCGCGCGCGTGGGCCGCTTCGACCGCCTGGCCGAGGTGCTCGTCTCGGCGGCGGACGACTGCAACGACGACGCGCTGAAGGTCGAGCTCCTCATGCACGCCGGCGTCGTGACGGCGGAGAAGATCGGCGACTCGGAGCGCGCGATCGAGCTCTTCTTCCGCGTGCTCGCGATCTCGCCGATCGCCGACGAAGCGCTGCTCGAAGCCTGCCGCCACGTCGAACCTCTCCTCGATCGCAGCGGGCGACGCGGCGAGCGCCTCGACGTCCTCGAGCGGCTCGCCATCCTGGAGACCGACCACGCCGTGCGCTCGCACGTGCTCGGCGAAGCCGCGCGCCTCGCGACGGACCTCGACGAGGACGACCGCGCGATCTGGGCGTGGGAGGGTCGGCTCGAGATCGCCCCGAACGACCCGGAATCCCTCGACGGGCTCGTCACGCTCTTCGAGAAGGCCGGGCGCTTCCGCCCGCTGATCGACGTCCTCGCGCGGCGCTCGAAGCTGGAGGCGCGCACCTCCGAGCAGCAGCGCACCGACCGCGTGCGCGTGGCCACGATCTTGAGCGAGAAGCTCGAGGCAACGGACGAAGCGATCACGGCCTGGCGCGACATCGAGACCGCCTTCGGCGAGTCCGACGACGGTACGCGTGCTCTCTCGGCGCTGTACCGGAGCACCCGCCGCTGGAACGAGCTCGCAGCGCTCCTCGCCCGCGCGGCAGAGCGCACCGACAGCATCGCGGAGCGCGCCGAGGTGCTGCGCGAGCTCGGCGACGTCGAGCGCGAGCAGCTCGACGACGTGAGCCGCGCGATCCAGAGCTACGAGGCCGCGCTCGGTTACGAGCCAAGGAGCGAAGGCTCGCGCGTGGGGCTCCGTGCGCTGTTGAAGCGAGCCGAGCACCGCGCAGACGTCGTTCGCGTGCTCCTCGCCGCCTACAACGCGGCGGACGATTGGCGCCTCGTGCTCGATCTCACCGAGCACCGCCTGAACGCGGCGAGAGAGCCGCAGGCGCAGATCGCGATCTTGATGGAGGCCGCGCGCCTCTCCGAGACGCGTGCGCAGGATCCCGAAGCAGCCTTCGTCCTCGTGCGGCGCGCGCTGCTCCTCGACCCGGGCGACGCGACGACGGTCGGCGAGCTGTTCCGTCTCGCCGACCTCACGCGCGGGTACCGCCCGCTCGCCGATGCCCTTCGCGAGGCGCTCGACTCGGCGGGCGCCGACGCGTCGTGGTCGCGCGGGCTGCGCTTCCAGCTCGGCGGGGTGCTCGAGACGCACCTCGAAGAGCTCCGCGGCGCGCTCGATGCTTACGTGCATGTTGCACACGAAACGCCCGACGACCTCGATGCGGCGCGCGCCGTCATCCGCGTGGCGGGCCGCACGATGCGCTGGGATGCCGCTGCGCGCGCGATCGTCGAGACGACGCGCGCGAGAGAAGCCCTCGACGTCGCGCTCACGGATGCGGTCGAAGACGCAGCCAGCGCGGCGAGTGGCTGGGACGCGGTGACCTTCGAGCTCGCCTCGCTCGTCGAAGACGGCGGCGGGCTGACGCCGAATCTCGCGCGCGATCTCGAAGCCGCGATCGCAGTGTGGCATCGCGATCGTCGCGGTGATCCCGACGCGGCCGAAGCCGCGTTCGCGCGCGCATTGGCGCACGACACCGCGAATGCGTCGATGCTGTCGGAGCTCGCGAAGCTGCAGCGCCGCGCGAAGGGTCGCCCTCTCGTCGACAGCCTTCTCCGCCTCTCGGCAGCGACCGGCGGCGATCTCGACCTGCTCAGCGAGGCGGCCGATGCGGCGCTCACGAGCGTCGGTGATCGCGCGCTCTCGAAGTCGATCCTCGAGCGCCTGCTCCGCCTCGCGACCGACCGGTGGCAGGCTCTCGTGAGCGCGGACCAGAACGCGCTCCGCGGGCCGGGCGACGTGTCGTCGGGAACCCCGGCTTCTCCAGACACGTACGTCGACCGCGCGACGCGCGAGCTCGTGCGCATCCACTCCGACGAGGGGGATCACGACAAGGTCGTCGCGCTGCTCGTCGACACGGCGTCCTTGCCCTGGCCGCGCGAGCGCGCGCGCGCACTCCGGCACGAGGCTGCGCGCATCGCCGTCGAACGGCAGAACGCGGCAGACCGCGCGGTCGCCATCTACCTCGACCTCATCGACGAAGATCCCGACGACGCAGAAGCGGTCTCGCGGCTCGAGCGCATCTACGTCACGGCGGGGCGGAGCGACGAGCTCCTCGCGCTGAAGCGCCGTCTCGTCGGCACGGCACGCGAGACGGATGCCCGGCTCGCGCTGCGCCTCGAGATTGCCGCTCTCGAAGACGCACGCGGCAGCACGGACGACGCGATCGCGGTCCTCACGGGCAACCTCGGGGAGACGCCTCGCGATGAAGCCACGGTCCGCGAGCTCGCGACGCTGCTCGCACGCGAGGCGCGCCACGCCGACCTCGAGACGCTGCTCGCGAAACAAGCGGAGCTCGCCGAAGCGGCGGGGGAGACCACGCTCGCGGCGGACCTCCATGCGCGCGCGGCAGACGTCGCGGAGACCAAGCTCGGCGACGTGCCGAGCGCCATCGGTCACCTGCGCCGGGTGGTGGCTCTCGAGCCGCGCGCTCCTGCGCTCGACGCGCTCGCGCGCCTGTCGACGACGGCGCGGGATCACGAGGCCGCGGCGGGCTACCTCGATCGCCTTCGCGAGATGACCGAAGGGCCCGTGCGTTCGAGCGTCACGTTGCGCCTCGCCGATGCGCTCGTCGCGGCGGGCAAACGCCCGGACGCGCAAGCGCGCCTCGAGTCGGAGGTCGCGCGCGACCCCGAATCGGATCACGTCCGCATCCGGCTCGCCGAGATGTACCGCGCCGCCCAGGCCTGGGGCTCCCTCGCCGAGCTCCTCACCGACGGCGCGACGCACGCGCCGGACAAGCCGACGCGGCTCGGGCGACTGCGCGAGGCCGCCGAGCTGCATCGCTCGCGCACGGGCGAGCCCGAGCGCGCGATTCCGCTCCTCGAGCAAGCGTCCGACCTCGCCCCGGACGACAACGCGGTGAAGCTCGCGCTGGCCGATGCGCTCGGAGCATCGGGGCGTTTCGAGGAAGCACGCACGCTGCTCCGCACGCTCGTCGACGCCTTCGGCGGGCGCCGCCCGAAGGAGCGCGCACCGGTGCACTACCATCTCGCGCGGCTCGACCTCGCCGTGGGCGACCGCGCGCGTGCGCTCGTCGAGCTCGACGCCGCGACCCGCATCGATCCAGCGAACCCCGAGATCCTGCGCACCCTCGCGGAGCTCGCGCGCGACGACGGCCAGCTCGATCGCGCCGAGCGTTCGTACCGCGCCCTTCTCACCGTCCTCCGCCGTCAGGAAGAGATCACCGACGAGGCGCCGATCTCCCGCTCGGAGGTGATGTTCGAGCTGAGTCAGATCGCTTCTCGCCAGGGCGAGCCGGAGCGGTCGAAGGAAATTCTGGAGTCCGCGTTCGAGCTCGCGACCGAGAGCGTCGTCGAGGCGCGTCGGCTCGAAGCCGCGCTGCGCCGAACGGGCGAGACGGCTGCGCTCGTGCGCGCGCTGGAGACGCGCATCGCACGCGGTGGCGCCGCCGACGGAGCTTCGCTCTACGGTGAGCTCGGCGCGCTGTACGAGCAGCAGGGCAAGGCCGACGAGGCATTCGAGATGCGCCTTCGCGCCCTCGACTACGATCCGGCATCGGACGAAGCGCACGACGGAGCGGCACGTCTCGCGGCATCGCTCGACCGTCTCGCCGCGTACGAAGAGCGCGTGCGGGCGCTCGCGGCAGAGGCTCGCGACGGCCGACCGATGACGTCGGGCCGCCCGGCAGCGGCGCCCGACCTCGAGCTCGCCGGCGCGCTCTTCGTGCGCCTCGCGCGCATCGCGGAGAACGAACGTCGTGACGACCGCGAGGCCGCGGAGCTCTACGAGCGCGCCGTTTCCGTGCGCGAACGCGATCGCGAGCTCCTCACGGCGCTCGACCGCGTCTACGAGCGCCTCGGCGACGACGCGGGGCAGGCGCGCGTGCTCGGGATGAGTGTCGCCATCGACACCGAGGCCGGAGGCGCATCGGCCGACACGCTGTACCGACTTGCCCAGCTCCGCTTCCGCTCCGGAGACGTCGACGCGGGGTGCGACGCTTTCGAGCAAGCCTTCGACGCCGAGGTGGACGCCGACGCGGGCGCCGAGCGCGCGGAAGCCCTCCTCCGCGCGGCGACGGAGGCGCATCCGACGAGCGAGCGCCTCGTCGCCTTGTACGAGCGGCTCGCGCGTGCGCCCGGTCGCGAGCGGACGCTCGTCGACGCGCTCGTGAAGCGTTGGGGTCTTCCCGGCGCGGGTAGCGAGCCGATGCGAGATGCCGTCGAGCTCGCCGAGAAGCTCGAAGATCGCGACCTCGCAGAAGCGCTGCTGCGCAAGTACCTCGAAGGCGGGCAGGAGGATCGCGAAGGCCGCGTGTGGGCGCTCGCGAAGCTCGCGTGGATCAGCGAGGAGACCGGGCGCGTGCGCGAGGCCGTGCTGCTGAAGCGCGAGGCGGCAGAGATCGCCGAGCCCGACGACGCGCGGCGCTTCCTCTACGAAGTGGCAGGCCTCGCCTCCGGTCCGCTCGGAGACCTGCGCCTGGCTTCGACGATCTACGAAGAGCTCCACGAGCGCGACCCGGTCGATCGCGATGCGTGGGAGCTGTTGCTCGACGTGTATCGCCGCACCGACGCGTACGACAAGCTGGTGGGTCTCATCCACGAGATCGTCGGCTACGTCGACGACGTGTCCGAGCGATCGCGCCTGCGCCTCGAGCGCGTGAAGGTGTCGATGGAGAAGCTCCGGCTCTCGGACGACGATGCGGCGAACGAGCTGCGCGAGATCGTCGACGAGGATCCGGCGCAAGTCGACGCCGCGATCCTGCTCGGTACCATCCTCGAGCGCAGCGGGCGCGAAGAAGACCTCGTCGGCCTGCTCGGCAAGCAGCTCGAAGCGGCGAAGGATCGCCAAGACGCCGATGCGGTGAGCTCGCTGTCGCGCCGCCTCGGGCAGCTCCTCGAAGGACGCGACCGCGCCCAGGCACGCGACGTGTACTACGCCGCGCTCGACTGGGACCCGCAGGCGAAGGAGCTTCTCGTCGCGCTCGAGGCGCTCCACGCGCAAGACGAAGAGCACGAAGCACGCGCCGAGGTCATGGAGAAGCGCCTGGCTCTCGAGCACGGCGACGCGGCGGAGACGCTCGCTCTCGAGCTCTCCGAGGTGCGCCGCGCGGCAGGCGATGGGGAAGCCGCGCTCCGCGCGCTCGAGGTGGGCTTCCGCGCAGCCCCGCAGAGCCGCGATCTTCGCGAGCGGCTCGAGACGACGTATCGCGAGCAGCTCGAGTTCGCGAAGCTCGCCGAGCTCTACGTCGCCGATGCGCGCGGCCGGTCGGACGCGGCATCTCGCAGCGCGCGCCTGCGCGAGGCGGCGAAGCTGTATCGCGACGAGCTCGCCGACCCGGAGCAAGCGGCGGTGAGCCTCCGCGAGGCGCGCGAGGCCGATCCTTCGAGCATCGAGCTCCTCGAGGAGCTCGTCGACACGCTCACCGCGGCGGGTGAAGCGAAGGCGGCGGAGGCCGAGCTGGTGAGCGCGCTCGCGCACCTCCCCGACGGCCCGACCCGCACGCTGCTGGTCGGTCGTCGCGCCGTGCTCCGTTCGCGGCTGGGGGACGGCGAGGCGGCACACGCCGACTTCGAAGAGGCCATCGCCGGAGGCATGCACGATCTCCGCGGGCCGCTCGCCGAGCACCTCGGCAAGCTCGGCATCCAAGCGGCGGGACGCGGCGACGCGGCGCTCTGGCGGCAATACCGCCTGCGCATCGCCGAGCTTCGTCTCGAAATGGGCGACATCGAAGACGCGCGCAACGTGCTCACCGAGCTGCTCAAGACGGACAGCAAGGACCGCGCGACGTTGCGCGCGATCGCTCATGTGGACGAGCTCGAAGAACGTTGGGATGCCGCGAGCGCGACGTACCGGCGGCTCGTCGGTCTCGAAGATGCGAACGGCATCGTGTTCGCCGCGATGAAGCTCTCCGAGACGTGCGAGAAGGCAGGCCGCCTCGCCGACGCGCGCGGTGGCCTCGAACGCGCACGCATGGCGGCGCCGGAGAACGTCGAGCTCCGGCAGCGACTCGCCTGGCTGTACGAGAAGCTCGGGGCGGTGCGCGAGCTCGCCGATCTCGTCCTCGAGGAGGCACGTGCGGCAGGTGACGTCGCGCCACGCTTCGATGGGCTCATGCGCGCAGGGCAGCTGTACCTCGAGCTCGCTCAGGATCCGGATCAGACGGCGCAGCTCGGCGTCGGAGCCGCGGTCGCTCCTCTCGAAGAAGCGCACGCGCTCCGCCCGACCGATCTCGACTGCGCGGCTCTCCTCTCCGACGCGTACGTCTCGGCCGGCCGCTTCGAGGAGGCGCAAGATCTCCTCACGCGGGCGATCGGCACGTTCAAGGGCCGCCGCGCGCGCGAGCTCTCCGCGCTCTACCACCGGCTCGCGCGCGTCGCCGAGGTCCTCGGCGACCGCAACGCCGAGGTGCAGCACCTGACGACGGCGCTCGACATGGACGCGCAGAACGGCGTCGTCGCCTCCGAGCTCTCGTATCGCGCCATGGAGCTCGGCAACCTCGAGGTCGCGCAGCGTGCGCTACGCGCCATCACCATGCTGAAGACGCCTGCGCCGCTGCCGAAGGCGCTCGCCTATCAGCACCTCGGCGAGATCGCGCGGCAGCAAGGCGACGTGAAGCGCGCGATGATGCTGCTGAAGCGCGCCATCGACGACGATCCTTCGCTGCAGAGCGCGCGCGCGCTGCTCGACGCGCTACAGGCCGAAGCCTGAGCCCCGGTCAGAAGTCGCCAGGCTCCAGGGCGAGCGCCTCGTACAAGATGTCGAGGCGCTCCTGGAGCTCGGCGTTCCCCGGATCGTGCTGGTTCGCGCTGATCAGTTGGATGCGCGCTTCGTCGAGCTTTCCTGCGGCCAGGAACTGGTCGGCACGTGCGGCGTACTGCTTCGCCTTCGGGTTGCGCGCGATCATGAAGAGCGTGCGCTGCTCGAACTTCGGCTTCTGCTGCACCGCGTGCTCGTCGAACGCGACCTGCCCGGTGCTCTTCTTCAGCTCGGCATCGTAACGCGCGCGCAGGTTCGGACGGCGGAGGACGTTGTAGGCCTCGACCAGCTTTTTGAAGACGGCGGCGGCCGCGCGGCCGACCTCCTCGGGCTCCTCGACGAAGCGGTCCGGATGGCACCGGAGCGAGAGATCGTGGAACGCCTTCTGGATGTCCTTCGGCGACGCGTTCTCCGGCACCCGCAGGATGTCGTAGTAGCTCATCGTCTCGAGCGACTCCGCCCAGACGATGAACGTGATCGGCGCGGCCATGGGCGAGAGCTTACTCCAGCGGCGAAGCGGTCGGGGCCGTCAGCCCGTCAGGCGACGACGCTTCGCGCCTGACGTGCCTGCATCGCGTTCATCTCCGCCGCATCGGTCGACGTGCCGAGGAGACGCATCGTCGCCGTCGTCTCTCGGTTCGTCTCTTTGTCTTTCGCGCGCACGTTGAGGATCCCGTCGGCGTCGAGCTCGAACGTCACGAGGATCTTCACCTCTCCGCGCGTCGCCGGTTTGAGGCCGCTCAGCTCGAGCTCGCCGAGATAGGTGTTCTCCGCGAACCGGGCGGACTCGCCCTGCGCGACGCGGATGTAGACGACGGTCTGGTTGTCCGAGGCGGTCAGGAACGTGCGCGCCTTTTCGCACGGGACCGGCGAGTTCGACGCGATGAGCACGTCCGAGTACCCGCCGACCGTCTCGACGCGGAGGCTCAGCGGCGTCACGTCGATGAGCAGCGGCGAGCTCGATGCCGTCTCGATCGCGCTGCCGCGTGCAAACGCGTCGTGAATCGGTGCGGTGCCCGCCGAACCGCCGAAGTCCGGGAAGAAGTCACCACCCGCGACGATCGCGCCGAGGCTCACGCTCGGCGGCTCTTGCGAGGGACGCGCCGGCGGAGGCATGTCGAGGTCAGGCGGCGGCACCGCGCCTGCGGGAGCGCTCGACCGGCGCGCCGGCTTCGGCCCCGGCGCCGGCGGCTCGCTGACTTCACGCCGCGCGGGCTGTCCTTCGATCGGACGCACCGACGCGCGCCCGACGGCGGGTGGCGGAGGGGGCGGCGAGAACGTGATGACCGCAGGCGCCTTCGACAGCTCGAAGAACGCGGGCGGCGGAGCCTGCTCGGCGAGCCCGTGAGGGAGCGGCGGTGCGCGCGGGACGTCGCCACGCGGCGCGGGAGCTGGCGGCGGCGGCGGTGGTGCGTCCGGTCGCGAGCCCCGCGCGGCGCGTGCCGCGGGGGATCCCGGGAGAGGCGGCGGACCGGCGCCGGGTGCGGGCGCGGCGGCAGCCGGTGCAGGCGCAGGTGCCGGGTCGTTCGCCGGCTTCTTCTTGCCGGGCTTCGTGCGATTGAGCGCGTGCGCCTGGATGGCCGCGCCGAGCGCGACGACCTCGTCGGGGTTCACCTTCAGGTGAGGCGGTCGCGCGAAGAGCTGCTCGACCATGCGCGCGACGAGCGGCATCCGCGTCGAGCCGCCGACGAGGAGAACGCGATCGAAATCTTTCGGGTGGAGCCCGACGATCTCGATCGATTGCTTCGCGACGGAGATCGTCCGCTCGACGAGCGGGAGCGCGATGCGATCGAGCTCGTCACGCGTGATCGTCATCGTGAAACGGATCGGCTCGCCGCCGGTCGTGTAGCCGATGCCGCTGATCTCACGGTCGACGGACAGCTGCGCGGAGAGCTGCTTCTTCACTTCCTCGGCCATGAAGCGGAGGCGCCCGAAGGCGACCGGCTCGGTGCGCGGATCGAAGTTGAAGCGCTTCAGGACCTCGAGCGACATGCGCTCGGCAAGGAGCCGATCGACGTCGTCACCGCCGAGCGCCGTGTCGCCGGACGTCGCGAGCACCTCGAAGACGTTGCCCGTGAGGTCGAGCAGCGTGATGTCGAACGTGCCGCCTCCGAGGTCGTATACGCCGATCTTTTCGGCCTTGGCGATCGACTGGCCGTACGCGAGCGCTGCGGCGGTCGGCTCGTTCAGGATCCGGAGGACCTCGAGGCCCGCGAGCTTCCCGGCGATCTTCGTCGAGGCGCGCTGCAGATCGTTGAAGTTCGCAGGCACTGTGATCACGGCGCGGTCGACCGGACCACCGAGCGCTTGCTCGGCGATCGTCTTCGCGCGACGCAGCACGAACGCGCTGATCTCGGGCAGCGCGTAGGCCACGTCGCGTGCGAGCACCATCGTGCTGTTCTTCGCGCCTTCGCCGAATTGGAACGGGAAGCGCGTGCGCGCAGCCTGGACCTCGTCGGAGTCGAACGGCCGCCCGATGAGCGGCTTCACGGAGAAGATCGTGTTCTCCGGATCGATGAGGCGCCGCTCGCGGGCGGGCTCGCCCACGAGGACGGTGCCGGAGGGGTGGAACGAGACCACCGAGGGCAACAGCCGCCGGCCCTGCTCGTCTTCAAGGGTGACGGCGACACCGTCCACCACGGCCGCGACGACCGTGTTCGTCGTCCCGAGGTCGATACCGATTGCGTAGCTCATCGTGCTTCGGGGCCCGGCTTTCGCCGGACCTTCGATCCTAGCAAACGGCTACTCCGAAAGCGCGACGCCGAGCGCGCGAGCTCAGCCGGCTCGCCGCAGCGAAAAGGCGCGGAGGTGTGCGTCCACGCCGGCTGCGACACGGCGGCCGTCGGCGATCGCCCAGACGACGAGCGACTGGCCCCGCGACGCGTCCCCTGCCGCGAAGACCTTCGGCACGTTCGTCGCGCCCGAAGCATCCGACACGACGTTGCCGCGCGCATCGAGCGCGAGGCCGAGCTGCTCGACGAGGCCAGGCTTCTCGGGTCCCACGAAGCCCATGGCGAGGAGAGCGAGGTCGCACGGGAGCGTCTCCTCCGTGCCGGGGATCTCGCGGATGGCACCGCCGGCGAGCTCGGCGCGCGCGACGAGGAGCTTCGCGACGCGCGTGCCGCTCGCGTCCGGCAAGAAGCGTTTCGTCATCACCGCGAAGTCACGCGTGCAGCCCTCTTCCTGCGAAGACGACGTGCGAAGGACGAGCGGCCAGGCCGGCCACGGATTCTCGGGCAACCGGACGAGCGGAGGCTTCGGCATGAGCTCGAGCTGCGTGACGCTCGCGGCGCGCTGGCGAACGGAGGTGCCGACGCAGTCGGACCCCGTGTCACCTCCGCCGATGACGACGACGTGCTTGCCCGTCGCGAGGATCGCCGCGTCTTCCGGCACGACGTCGCCTGCGATGCGCGCATTCTGCTGCGTGAGAAAGCGCATCGCGAAGTGCACGCCGACGAGCTCGCGTCCGGGCACCGGCAGGTCGCGAGGCACGCGCGCGCCGATGCACAAGACGACGGCGTCGAAGTCGGCGAGGAGCGCGTCTTTGCCGAGCGCCGTCCCCACGTCGACCCCGGCCTCGAAGGTCACGCCTTCGGCGCGCATCTGCTCCATGCGCCGGTCGAGGATGCCCTTCTCCATCTTGAAGTCGGGGATGCCGTAGCGGAGGAGCCCGCCGATGCGGTCGTCTCGTTCGTAGACGACGACGTCGTGCCCTGCGCGGGCGAGCTGCTGCGCGCAGGCGAGGCCGGCCGGCCCGGAGCCGACGACGGCGACGCGTTTGCCGGTGCGCGATGCCGCGAGCACCGGCTCGAGGCCGCCCGCCGCTCCTTCGAAGATCGCGTTCCCGATCGTGCGCTCCACGTCCTTGATGGTGACCGGCGCGACGTCGATGTTCAGCACGCAGGAGGCCTCGCACGGCGCGGGGCAAACGCGGCCGGTGACCTCCGGAAAGTTGTTCGTCGCGAGCAGCACGCGCGCGGCGTCGGCCATGCGGCCGCGGTACGTGAGGTCGTTGAACTCCGGGATGACGTTGCCGAGAGGGCAGCCCTGATGGCAGAACGGGATCCCGCAATCCATGCAGCGCGAAGCCTGCGCGCGGATCTCGTCGCCGGACGGCTCGACCGTGAGCTCGCGGTAGTCTTCGATGCGCTCCGAAGGGGGGCGCTCTTTCGTCTTCTGGCGCTCGATCTCGAGGAAGCCGCGCGGGTGGCCCATGATCAGCCTTTCACCAGGACGAGGCGACGCGACGACTCGCTGGCGCGCGGCGCGGGTGCGCCGTTCGCTGCGTGACGGGCACGATCTCGCTCGAGGACCTTGCGGTACTCGGACGGAATCACCTTCTTGAAGAGAGCACGCATCTTCGGCCACGCGGCGAGGAGGTCGCGCGCGCGAGGGCTCCCGGTGCGCGCCAGATGCTCTTCGACGAGCGAGCGAATACGCATCTCGTCTTCGTCGTCCTCGAGCGGCTCGACGGCGATCATCCCCATGTTGCAGCGGGAAGCGAAGGTGCCGGACTCGTCGAGCACGAACGCGAGCCCGCCACTCATGCCCGCCCCGAAGTTCCTGCCCGTCGGACCGAGCACGACGACGGTGCCGCCCGTCATGTACTCGCAGCCGTGGTCACCGACGCCTTCGACGACCGCCGCTGCGCCGCTGTTGCGTACGGCGAAGCGCTCGCCGGCGCGCCCCGCGAAGAACGCCTTTCCGCTCGTCGCGCCGTAGAGAACGGTGTTGCCGACGATGACGTTCTCCGCGGCAACGAACGTGCTCCCGGCGGGAGGCCTGATCGCGACGATGCCGCCGGAGAGGCCCTTGCCGACGTAGTCGTTCGCGTCGCCTTCGAGCGTGATGGTCATGCCCGCGGCCGCGAATGCGGCGAACGACTGCCCCGCCGTTCCGGTCACGTCGAGGCAGATGGTGCCTTCCGGGAGACCCGCCGCGCCGTGCCGGCGTGCGACCTCGCCCGCGAGCATCGCGCCGAACGTGCGGTGCGCGTTCGTGATCCCGAACGTCGCGTGCACCTTCTCTTTGCGCTCGAGCGCCGGGCGAGCGACCGCGATCATCGTGCGGTCCGGCACGTGCGCGACGCCGTGATCCTGCTCGGTCGTGCGGTGCAGATCGACGCCGGGCTTCGGCGTCTTCAGCATGCGCGCGAAATCGAGGGTCTTCGCTTTCGGATGCGCGATCGCTTCGCGGCGCGCGACACAGTCGATCCGGCCGACCATCTCTTCGACGGTGCGGAACCCGAGGCTCGCCATGATGCGCCGCAACTCTTCGGCGACGAAGAACATGTAGTTCACGACGTGCTCGGGTTGGCCGGTGAACTTCGCGCGCAGGACGGGGTCCTGCGTCGCCACGCCGACGGGGCACGTGTTGAGATGGCACTTCCGCATCATGATGCAGCCGCTCGCGACGAGCGGGGCGGTGGCGAAGCCGAACTCTTCCGCGCCGAACAGCGCCGCGAACGCGACGTCGCGGCCGGTCTTGAGCTGGCCATCGACCTGCAGCGTCACGCGCGAGCGAAGGTCGTTCAAGAGGAGCACCTGCTGGGCCTCCGCGAGCCCGAGCTCCCACGGTGTGCCCGCGTGCTGGATGGAGGAGACGGGGCTCGCGCCCGTGCCGCCGTCGTGGCCCGCGATCAGGATCACGTCGGCGTGCGCCTTGGCGACGCCAGCCGCGATGGTGCCGACGCCGCTCTCGCTGACCAGCTTCACGCTGATGCGTGCGCGCGGGTTCACGTTCTTCAGATCGAAGATGAGCTGCGCGAGATCTTCGATCGAGTAGATGTCGTGATGCGGCGGAGGCGAGATGAGCGTCACGCCCGGCGTCGAGTGACGCACGCGCGCGATGACCGCGTCGACCTTGTGGCCGGGGAGCTGGCCGCCTTCGCCGGGCTTCGCGCCCTGCGCCATCTTGATCTGGATCTCGTCGGCGTTGACGAGATAGTGGGCGGTGACGCCGAAGCGGCCGCTCGCCACCTGCTTGATCGAGGAGCGCCTGAGATCGCCGGCGGCATCGCGCAGGAAGCGCGCGTCGTCTTCGCCGCCTTCGCCCGTGTTGCTACGGCCACCGATGCGGTTCATCGCGACAGCGAGCGTCTCGTGGGCCTCCTTCGAGATGCTGCCGAAGCTCATCGCGCCGGTCGCGAAGCGGCGGACGATCGTGCGCGCTTCCTCGACCTCGTCGAGCGGAACCGGCGCTCCGGCAGGGCGGAGCTCGAGGAGCCCGCGGAGCGTCACCGGCCGGTCGCCCTGATCGTTGATGAGGTGCGCGTACTCGTCGTACGACTTCGCATCGGAGAGGCGGACCGCCTTCTGGAGCGCAGCGACGCTCGAGGGCGTCCACAGGTGCCGCTCGCCGCCGACGCGCCAGGCGTACACGCCGCCCACGTCGAGGTCGGCGACGGGAACGATGGTCTCCTCGTGCGCGGTCGTGATGGGACCGCCGAAGCCCGCCGCATGACGCATGCGCGCTTCCGTCGCGATCTCGGCGAGACCGATGCCGCCGAGCGGCGAGACCGTGCCGGTGAACCAGCGGTCGACGACCTCTTTCGACAGGCCGATGGCCTCGAAGATCTGGGCGCCGTGATAGCTCGCGATGGTGCTGATGCCCATCTTGCTCATCACCTTGAGGAGGCCCTTCTTCAGAGCATTGACGTAGTTCTTCGTCGCCGTCGCGAGGTCGAGGTCCTTCGCCTCGATGTGCTTCTCGTGGAGCAGGTCGGCAATCGATTCGAACGCGAGGTACGGGTTCACCGCGCCCGCGCCGTAACCGATGAGGAGCGCGACATCGGCGACCTCGCGCGCGTCACCCGTCTCCGCGACGAGGCCGACGCGCACGCGCTTGCCCTCGCGAATGAGGTGATGGTGCACGGCGCCGATCGCGAGGAGGCTCGGGATGGGAACGGCACCCGCGGTGACGCCTCGGTCGGAGACGACGAGGATGCTGTGCCCTTCGTCGACCGCCTTCGATGCGCGCGCGCAGAGGTCTTCGAGCGCGGCCTCGAGCGCTTCGGCCGGCGCGCCCGTCTTCGGGAACGACGCGTGGATCGTCGTGGTGCGGAAGTCGGCGAGCGTGTTGCGCGTGAGCTTCGCGAGATCGCCGTTCGTGAGGATGGGATGCGGAAGCTCGAGGAGCCGGCACTGCGCAGGCGACTCGTCGAGCAGGTTCCCCTCGCCTCCCACGCAGGAGACGAGGCTCATGACGAGGTCTTCGCGGATCGGGTCGATCGGCGGATTCGTCACCTGCGCGAACTGCTGCTTGAAGTAGCGGAACAGCGTGACCGGCCGATCCGAGAGCACCGCCAGCGGCACGTCGGTCCCCATGCTGCCGACGGGCTCCTCGCCCGTTGCCGCCATCGGCGCGAGGAGCACGCGCATGTCCTCGCGCGTGTAGCCGAAGGCCTTCCAGAGCCGCGCGCGCTCTTCGCGATCGAGCGAGAACAGCGCCGGCACGTCCGCCGGCGGGTCGGGGATCTGCGCGAGCTCGATCTTGTTATCCTGGACCCACTGCGCGTACGGCTGCTTCGACGCGACGTCGCGCTTGATCTCCTCGTCGGAGACGATGCGCCGCTGGTTCACGTCGACGAGGAACATCTTTCCGGGCGCGAGCCGGCCCTTCTGCTCGATGTCTGCAGGGTCGAACGTGAGAACGCCCATCTCGCTCGACATGACGACGAGCCCGCTCTTGGTGACGACGTACTTCGCCGGACGAAGGCCGTTGCGGTCGAGCGTGGCGCCGATGACGTCACCATCGGTGAAGACGAGCGCGGCCGGTCCGTCCCACGGCTCGACGAGAGACGCGTGGTACTCGTAGAAGCCGCGCTCGTGCTCCGGCATGTCCTTCTGCGTCGCCCACGCACCGGGGACGAGCATCATCATCACGTGCGGGAGCGAGCGCCCGCCGGCGACGAGGAAGTCGACCACGTTGTCGAGCGACGCAGAGTCCGAGCCGTCGGGCCGGATGATCGGCTTGAAGTCGGAGAGGTGCTCGGCGAAGAGCCGCGACTCGAGGAGCGACTCGCGCGCGCGCATCCAGTTCTGGTTGCCGCGCAGCGTGTTGATCTCGCCGTTGTGCGCAATGCGCCGGTACGGATGGGCGCGCTCCCACGTCGGGAACGTGTTCGTCGAAAAGCGTGAGTGGACGAGCGCGAGCCGGCTCTGGAAATCGTCGGCCTGGAGGTCGTGGTAGAAATCCGCGACCCGCTCCGGGAGCATGAGGCCTTTGTAGACGACGGTCTTCGACGAGAGGCTCGCAACGTAGAAGTCGTCGCCGTAGCCGTTCTGCGAGCAGATCTTGCCGGCGCGCTTGCGGATCATGAAGAGGATCCGCTCGAAGTGCTTCTTGTCGCTCATGCGCGCGATGAAGAGCTGCTTCATCACGGGCATCGACGCGCGGGCGACGGGTCCGAGCGCGCGAAGGTCGACCGGCACGTCGCGCCAGCCGATCACCTTCTGGTTGTGGTAGCGCGCGATGTCTCCGAGCGTCTTCATCTGCAGCTGGCGCTTGGCCGCGTCGCGCGAGAGGAAGCACTGGGCGACGCCGTAGTCGCCGGCGAGCGGCAGCTCTTTGCCTTCGCGCTCGAGCACGCGCTCGAAGTAGCGATGCGGGATCTGCACGAGGACGCCGGCGCCGTCGCCGGTGCACGGGTCGCAACCGGCGGCGCCGCGATGCGCGAGGCGGCTCAAGATCTCGAGCCCCATCTCGACCGTGCGATGCGAGGCGCCGCCTTTCAGGTCGACGACGAACCCGAGACCGCAGGCGTCGTGCTCGTGCCGCGGGTCATAGAGCGAATCCAAGCGAGACTGCGGCATCGAAGCGGAGTTTATAGCAGTTTCTTGACGCAACGCGCCAGCTCAGCGTCACTCAGAGAAGAGTCACGATCGCGTCTCCGCAACGGGAATTGCGCGGGCGAGCCGCGCCGAGCGACGAGGCGCCGCATGCAGGTGCTGCGTCGCGCGCCGCGTAACGACGCTCTTCCCTCGGGGCGCGGGTTCCTGTTCCCCTCCTCTTGTCATGGCGGATCCGGAGGAGGCGACCCCCGCGCGAGACCGCGACGGCACGATCGGGCTCGTCGCCCTCGGCGGTCTCGTCGTGCTCCTCGGCCTCATCGTGTGGTGGGCGCTGCCGAAGACCGACGCGGAGCGCGATGCGCGGTCGGACACCGTCGCGGAAGGCGCGCCGGCGGCTTCGCACGGCGCGGTCTCGGCCGCGGCACCGCCGGCGACCCCTCGGGCCCACGCGCTCGAGCGGCTTGCCGAGGCGACGTGCGAGCTCGCCGTGATCACGGACAAGCCGGAGGGCGAAGCGCAGAAGCTCGCGTCGCCAGACGCGGTGGGCAAGCTGCTCGACGCGCGTCACTGCGGCGCGGCGTGCGATGCGGTGAAGAAGCTTCTCGGCGAGCGCGATCACGCCGAGATCGAGGTGCAGAAGACCGAGGATTACATCCTTCCGCCGAAGGACAGCTTCGCCTCGATTGCGCCGTCGCTCAGCGCCGCCGAGCGCGCCACCATCGACAAGAAGCCGGTGCTCGTCGTCATTCGGACGCGCGGGCCGGTGACGAACGATCAGCTGCCGGCGCGAGCAGCGTTCGCCGCGACGGCGGCCATCGCCGAGGCGCTCCAAGGCTTCGTCTACGACGAGGTCGTCCGCAGGATCGAGACGGCCGCGCAGTTCCGCGAGCACGTCATCACCGCGCCTCTCGGACAGAGCGGTTTTCTTCCGCGGCAGATCGGCATCCAGCTCTATCGGCAAGACGACGGCACCGCGCGCCTCCTCACGCTCGGCATGGTGCGCTTCGGGAGCCCAGACTTCACCGTGCGCGGCGCGCCGATGGAGCTCGGACCGCGGCTCGCCGGTATCGTCAACGGCGCGGCGGCGCTCGCGGCGAGCGGGACGACGGCGCTCCCGCTCGTCGTGCGTGCGGTCGACGTGGCGCGCGCATCGTCGATCCGCATCGGCGATGCAGGTGCGGGCGATGCGGTGGCGCTCGACGCGGTCGAGTGGGAGCGCGTGGAGGGTGACCCGGAGAACGACATGGTGGAGCTCGTGCCTTCGCCGCGGAACGAAGACGCGCGCGCGGGGTGGAGCCAAGCCGTCACCAAGCTGTACGGCGACGCCGCGACGGTCGTGCACGCGCCGTTCGACGAGAAGCTCGATGCCATTGCCGTGCGCGCGCGCCGCGAGCTGCCGGGCGCGGTGAAGCGATTCACCGCGGGGGAAGGCACGCTGTACGTGAAAGGCCCCTTCCCCATCCCGAACGACGTCCGGGGTGACGGAGGGGCGGCGGAAGAGTGGATGTGGATCGAGGTCACGTCGTGCAACGGCACGGCGTGCGAAGGCGTGCTCACGAACGCGCCGGGCTACGCGACCAACCTGACGGCAGGCAGCCACGTTCGGGTGGAGAGCGCGCGCGCTGCAGACTGGCTGCTGCGGTTGCGCGACGGCGGCACGGCGGGCGGAGCGTCGATCGAGGCGCTCACGAAGCGCTGAGCTCCCGAATGGACGGCGAGCGTTCTCGGAAGAGCCGCACGTTCTATCGCGTGCGCGTGGGCGTGCTCCTCACGACCCTTGCCGGCGTGCTGCTCTACGCCGTCGCGGACGTGCGTGCACGTCGCTCGCGAAACGCGTGGGACCACACGGTCTACGTCGCCATCGTCGTGATCCGATCGGGGCACGTCGAGCCGCGCGCGATCGACGCACTCCGCGCGCGCATTCCGGCGCTCGAAGATCGCCTCGCCGACGAGCTACGGAGGTACCGCCCGGGTGCACCCCGGCCGTTCCGCTTCCAGGTGGCAGGTCCGGTCGACGCGCGTGAGCGGGCGCCGGTTCCACAAGGGAATGGACCGATCGATCTCGCGAAGCATGCGTTCGCGCTCTCGCGCTGGGCGGCCGAAGTCGACGAGCGCGCCGGCCTCGAGACGGGCGTGTACGAGTCGCGCATCTACCTCGGCGTGCGTCAGGCGACCGTGGTCGATCGCACGCTGGTGGAAGGCCACAGCGAGCAGGGCGGCCGGATCGGCATCGTGGACGTCGAGATCGACCCGGAGAGCGTGGACCTGCCGCTCACCGTCGTGGCCCACGAGCTGCTCCACACGCTCGGCGCGACCGACAAGTACGGCCCGATGGGGCGCGCGCTCGTCCCCGGCGGCCTCGCCGAGCCCGCGCACGTGCCGCTGTACCCGCAGCGGTTCGCCGAGCTCATGGCGCGCAACCGGCCGGTCTCGCCGACCGAAGAGCGCGTTCCGGAGAGCCTCGCGGAGATCGCGATCGGACCGGAGACGGCGCGGGAGATCGGGTGGGCGCAGTAGGCGAACGGGGCTACCGCATCGCGCGCAGGCGCGAAGGGAGGAGCCCGAAGCGTTCGTGGAAGCGCGTCGCGAAGCGTGAGGCGGAGGTGTAGCCCACGTCGAGCGCGATTTGGCCGAGCGGCAGCTCGGTACCCCAGAGCAGCGCCGCCGCGTGGTCCATGCGCACTTCGGTGAGGACCTTCTGGAACGACGTTCGCTCGCGCGTGAGCCGGCGATGGAGCGTGTCTTCGCTCATGGCGAGCGCCTTGGCCACGTCCCGCAGCTTCCACCCGCGCGCCGGGTCGGAGGAGACGAGCCGCTTCACGCGCAAGCGCGCGTTCACTGGCGTCGTCATCTCGACGCGCAGCTCGGCCATCCACGCGACGAGCTCGCGCACGCGGCACCGGACGACGTCCGGCGGGAAGCGCCCGGTCAGTGCCTCGATGCATCGGCGATACGCCTCGAGCAGGTGCGGATGCTCGCCGGCGTCGATGCGCCGCAAGCGCGCGAGCTCGGCGGCGCCGGTCGGCTTCGTCTCGGCGAGCAGCTCCGCGGCGATGAGGAGCCCCTCTGCGCGGTACTCGCCTTCGTGCGGTACGTTGCGGATGTCGACGCGCGTGCCGGGCGCGACCCATACGAGCTCGCCCGCGGCGACCTCCACGGTGTCGTCACCGTACCGGAGCATCTTTACTCCGCGCTGGATGTGCATGAGACCGGCGGAGAGCCAGTCGACGCCCGCAAAGACGTGATCCACCTCGCGTTGGCGGATCGTCACGTACGCCGCGGGCGCATCGCGGACCTCGGCGCTCCGCTGGACGGGGGAAGGTTTACGCACGGCGACGGGCTCGCGGGGAGCATAGCGTGAGGGGAGCCGTCCAGCGCTCGCGTGCATCATGCAAGCACCGGCGCAAACCCAGGGTCGCCCTTCTCCATGGCGCGCCGGTATGCGGGGCGGGCGCCGATGCGCTGCAGGTACCCGCGGATGTGCGGGTACGGCGCGAGGTCGAGCGGGTAGAAAAGGCGCATCGTCGTGAGCGGAAACACGCTCATGACGTCGGCGGCGGTGAACGCCTTGCCGGCAAGCCACTCGGCGTCGCGCACGCGGGCGTCGACGGTGCCGAGCACCAGCTCCAGCCGCGCACGCTGCGCCTTCCGCATCGGGTGCTCGGCCGCGAGCTCGAGACGATGCACGAGCATGTTCCGACCGAGCGCCGGCTGCAGCGTCGCGTTCGCGAAGTGGAACCAGAAGAGGTAGTCGGGGTACGCGCGGTCTGCGGGGGCGATGACGAGCTCGCGGCCGCCGTGCTTGTCGACGAGGTACTGGACGATGGCGCCGGACTCGCCGAGCACGACGTCACCGTCGCGAACGACCGGCGCCGTGCCCATCGGATGGATCGCCTTGTACTCCGCGGGCGCGAGCATCGTGACGGGATCCCGGTCGTACGCGCGGAGCTCGTAGTCGATGCCGAGCTCCTCGCAGAGCCACACGATGCGTTCGGACTGAGAGCGCCGGAGGTGATGAACGATCAGCATGACGGGACGGTACTGCGCGCCGCGGGCCGCTGTTCGCCCGGTAACCGCAACGATTCGCCCGGCGGCCGCGAAGCGCGTCGGGGCGGCGTTGCGCGCGTCGGGGCACGCGGCAGAGGAGATAGGCGTGCTTCGCAGCGACCCTCAAGGTGCCGGTCACCGGCGCCGCGTCGTCGTCAACGGGGTCCTGCTTGCCCGCGAGCTTCGCGGAGGCGGCCGGCACGGTGACGTCCGCGGGCACCGTCGCGGTGTTCACGACGACGAGCCCGCGCTCGAGCTCACGCGTGACGATGGCGCCGTGGTGCCCGCGCTCTTCGTTCGGGCCCGCGGAGCCAGGCGCGACGGCGCGATGACGCGATGGCGCCATGGGAGGACGCCGAAGTGTTGGTGGAAAGCGCGTCGCGAAGCGTGAGACGGAGGTGTAGCCCACGTCGCGCGACGGCGAGCGAGGTGGCCGGGCGCGGGGGGGCAGTAACTGCCACGAGGTGGTGGCCGCGCGACGTGGCCGACGGCGAGCGACGTGGCCGCGGCGCCCCCGCGCGAGAAGAGGTGGTGCCCGCCGCGACGCGGCGGACGGCGAGCGACGTGGCCGCGGCGCACCCGCACGGGAAACAGGGTGGTGGCGGCGCGAGGCTGACAGCGATGAGGTGCCGCGCCCCCGTAGATTGCCGCGAGCGCGAAGCGCCGCGCGTGCGGACCGCCATTGAGGTGGCCGGGCCGGGCGGATTGCCCCGGTGTCAGGGGGCGCAGGAGGTGCCCGGGCGAGGTGCGGTAGGCACGCGGTTGCGCGCCCCGCGAAATGTCGCGAGGGGGCCTTGCGCGACGCCGATCCAAGTACCACTGTTGCGCGATTCAAGATGACCGGCGGCCATGAGCATCGCAGAGGGCGCGCGTACGTGAAGATCGGCGGCGCTCGGGCGTCGGCGCCTTCGGCGGCGGAGGTCGCACCGGCTGCCCTCCTGCCCGCCGCATTCGTCGCCTCCGTCGCGGGCTCCAGCGGCGCGGGGATCCTCGCGCCGACCGCGCCCGCCCCGCACGTCACGCGCACCGGCCGCGTCGACCTGCCCGGCGCATCGAGCGCCCGAGCCGCCCGACCGCCCGCCCGCGCCGGCGAGCAGCTCGAGCTCGTCGGCATCGCCGACGCGCCGGTGAAGCGCACGTGGGGTGGCGCGCGGCGCGGCGCCGGCCGCAAGAAGAAGCGGCTCGCGGCCGGCGAGCGCCCTCCCGTGCCTCACACCCCGCGACCGCCGCACAAGAGCGGCAATCCCGTGCACGTCACCTTCCGCGCGCGCGCCGGGCTGCCGTCGTTCCGCACCGAGCGCGTGCATCGCATGCTCACCAGCATCCTGTCGCGGCAGCAGAAGGAGACGAAGCGCCCGCGCAAGTACTCCGAAGACTTCCAGGTCGTGCACTTCTCGATTCAGACGAATCACCTGCACGTCATGGTCGAAGCGCGCAACGGCACGCTGCGCTCGGGCGTGAGCGGGCTCGCGATTGCGTTCGCCAAGCAGCTGAACAAACTCCTCCGCCGCGCGACCGGAAAGGTGTGGGCGCAGCGCTATCACGCGCGAGAGCTCGCCACGCCGCGCGAAGTCCGTAACGCGCTCGCGTACATCTTCCACAACTGGAAGAAGCACGGCGCGATCACGTTCGGCGCGATCGTCGACAAGCACTCCTCCGCCCTTCGCTTCGAGGGCTGGGCCGAGGAGGTCATCGGCCTC